>Ga0209700_108926_pt1 | contig 12227 bp, 10 predicted proteins | sample SiratroredBW_FD_187528 | JGI IMG/M metagenome (GOLD analysis project Ga0209700, IMG submission 187528) | Root nodule microbial communities of legume samples collected from California, USA - Siratro red BW (SPAdes) (version 2) | ecosystem: Host-associated > Plants > Roots > Nodule | place: USA...
TATTATATATATATATATATATATATATATATATATTATACAAAATTTTAAATGATATAGTTATTATTATAATATGAGATGTTACAACTTTGAATATTTATAGTTTTCGTGTTTAGTTTAATTAAAATTTGGTAAAACAATTAGATTTAACATTATTAAATTGTAATATATTGTTTTGAATGATTATTTTGACTACAAATACTTGAAGGTAAAATTTGAATTACAGATGTCTATAATTAGTTATTTTAAACTTAATAAAAATATTTAAACTCATAATTTTTTGGTACATCAAATAAGTGAATTACCATTTCCTGCATGGATCACTGATAAAAGTATAAATAACGCTATTAGTGGATACTAATTTTGATCTTAAATTATTTATGGAGACTGTTATCCTTTATTCATTATTTGTTTATAATTTTTTTAAATAGATAGCAATCAAAAGCTTATTATACTTTAACAAAAAAAGGTACTCAAGAAATCAATTAATACTGCTTAATGTTATACGAGCAATTACTGGTTTGACTTATTTATACCCTTTTTTACATCTTATAATTTTAAGTTTGAATAAAAAATATTCAAACAAATTTTGTTTGATTGTAAATGATTAGTTATGATTTTTCAATACATAAACATTATCTAATAATTTTAACTCTAAAAAATAATTATTATTATTATATTTCTAAACGTGTGTAGCAAATTAAACGAAAGTGTACTAGTTATTAATGAATCATAATATTTTGATTATAAATTAAGAGGATATTAATATACATTAATATGAGTAGATATCTTTTTAACTTATTTATAATTTTCATTAACTAATGAAAAATACTTTAGAAACTATTTATTTGTTTTAAAATATTTGAGCAGGTGAGTGTATTTCTACTAGTTTTCCTCCTTCAAACTAATATAGGTCAACAAGAGAAAGGTGTTGACCGAGTGCAAGCCACGCGTCGAATTTTGATTGCCTGAAGTTTCGGAGTGGATCTCCTGCGTCGTAGACGATTACGGTAAATAATGATATTGTTTTATATATAAATATTTTGCTTTCTCTTTGTCCCAGGGGTAGAAGCTCAACCGTTTCGCTTTCAATCGAAGAGAAGAACAAAGATTCAATTCATGGCGGCTGCAAAGCTTCAAGCTTTATGGAATCACCCAGCTGGGCCCAAAACCAGTGAGTTTTTGGCATTCATTTTGTGGAATTCGTTCGTTTTTATTTTTTCTGTATATGTTGTGTTCTGGTGGTTCCGATGTTAATTGTTCTGTGGTTGAATTTTTTTTATTTAATCAGCGACAGTTGACTTAAATTACGAATCTTGATTCAATGATCTGATTAAAACTCACGTGCATTGCTTGGTTTATAACCTTATTTAAAAAAAAAAAAATTAACCTAATTTAGCTATGGGTTGCGATTTTTTTTTTTAGGGTCTAAAGGGTTACACAAATGTCTGGAGGATATTTGGATTGTTGGGATTCGTCTATTAATTTAATTTCTGAACACTAGGGGAGGGTTGGGTAGATATAATTGATATGAATGACCTGCAAAACTTGATTGCTCATATTTTGTCATCTGGTAAAAAGAAGATATCAACAAACAAACTTGTGCATGAAAATGAGTTGCTGTTTTGAAGGGTCATCTCCAAATATCAACTTTTTTTAAGCATTATTTTTTGTTGGAATTTGTGTGGAAAAGCTGGAAATGAAATTCATGTTTTCAGTCAGTTATGATATGAATCTAAGGAATACATTTGGAACCTGAATTGGTCATTGTGTAAAGGTAAATGAAGGTAATTAGTTTTGGAGTTGCAGTTGAAAAGATAAAAAATGTTGAATGCAGTCCTGTCAATTATATGCATAGATTTCCCTGTGTTATACAACTATCTGTCATTATTTTCCCCCTAATTCAAATTGTTGTCACTTTTAATGTTTCTAGTGATCGTATTATTATTATTAAGTATTAGCATTGTCATTGTCAACCTAAGCTAGTGCATGAACTGACCACTTGCTTTATGCAGTTCACTTCTGGGCACCTACCTTTAAATGGGGCATCAGCATAGCTAATGTTGCCGATTTCTCTAAACCACCTGAGAAACTTTCCTATCCTCAGCAAATAGGTATGCATGTACATAAACAGCTGCATTTACTGCTATCTACTTTATACCCCTCTGACTCTGACTGTCCCTCTCTCTCTCACACTCCCCCATGCTTTTGTTTTTCGCTTGTATTTGATTCTTATGTACATATGCAATGTTCATGTCTGGGTTCCTCCAAAGGTGCGGATAACACTTTGTATTCAAGTTGCTAGCAATTTAAACCTCATGCACCAGGGTTCATTTACATCTATACTTTGGTAAATGTTTTTTTTGTTTTTATGCAGCGGTCGCAGCTACTGGAATTATCTGGTCACGTTACAGCACTGTTATCACTCCTGTAAGTTTGGTTTTCTTAGAGACGGATTCTTTTAACCAGTGCAGTAAATGATGATGTATTTTTTTGACACTGATGATCATTTATGGACCTCCAATGCAAGTGGAATTTCATAATTTTGTTTCATTACCTTCATTATAGTACTTCCAAGCATAATTGCAGGTTGTGGTTGCATAATTCTCTTTTCAAGTATTGCAAAAGTATGACATCAATGAGGCTATAAGATGGTACTTCTAATATACAATTTGGATTCTAACCTTAAATTTTGGCTCCATGGTGAAATTGAATAATGAGATAATTATATAGCTCGTTTAGACATTCTTTTCTTCATAAACTTTTGCGTCTCTTAGTCTTTTATCCTTACTTTTGTTCTGAAAGTTTTCTGTATACCAAGCAGCTCCTCTTCTCTATCGGAACCCCCCTCTCTCTATGCGCTTTATCAGGCTTTGTGTAAAAACTGGAGCAGACAAGAATTATATTTTGGATGATGGAGCGGAATGGAAAGATATTAGTCGTCATTGTTTGGAATTGTTTAAAGAATACAATGGCATGGGGCCTGATGAAATATGTTTCATTCCGTTCCATATATCTATTTTCATCCGCTCAATCTGATGAAATATGTTTCATTCCATTGCAATGCAATGCAATGGAATCAACATATTGTTCACTAGCTTTGTCACCATTCCATTCACTTCCCTGATAAACTTTACTGTATTCCAATATAAAATATCTAATAAAACAATGATAACTTTATTATATTTCATTCTCTCAATTTCCATCTCATTCCACTTATCATAGATATATATTCAAACAGTCATAGACTCTAATTTAATTCGGTGGTATCTGGGTACTACTTTTATTGCATGACTGTTACTTTATGAACTTTTGCTTACTGATCATACTATGCCGCTGAAGAGAAGAGTGAGAAAAATGGAAATTACTTAAATAGTGTTTGTTTTTGGTGGTGGAAAGGTGGTGTAAAGTGCAGTTTTTTGCATTCTCAGAACATTTATCAAAATTATTTTTGTGTTGCAGAAAAATTGGAACCTGTTTAGTGTAAACATTGCAATGGCAGGGACAGGCTTATACCAACTCTCACGAAAATTGCGGTACGGGGTATTTTTCTTTTTTTAAGTTTTGGATGATTTCTCCTCCCCAAGACCTTGAGATGGAGGGTTCTACACACAGATTCTTCCTCGTCTGATAATAAGGCCGCATACATCTCACCTTGCCCTGTTCCCCGAAATAATGGGAATCTCATAAGCCACGCCATGAATTTTATCAACAATAATAAAGTTCAGTTTTTGAAATGTAGTATTATTGGGTCTGATTTATCAGAAAAATAAAAGGCGACAGGGAGGGAACAAACGCAGTACATTGTCAAATGAAACTATGCTTTGTGATAATCTCCATTATACTATATTAACTTCTGCTACTTTTCAGGCATGATTATTCCTCTGAGGCTGCTGTCACGAAAGAATGATGCCAATTATTTCTTGTTTTTGTGTACTTGGAAGCTGATGCCCAGGCTGTAGTTTCAGTTTTTCCTCGTACAATTGTATTTATACTTTTGGACCTGTAGTTCATTTGTACTTTTACAAGTTTCAAACCGTTGAGAAGCATTCTCACTTGTGTGTTACTACTGTATTTGATTATGGTAAAATAAGGGAATCAAGATTAGCGGGCAACTGAATGCAATTGGCCCCTAATGGGCGTCTTTGATATTTGTTGTTATCATTATCCAGACAAATTCTTCCTCCACCCCCATATCCTCTTCCTGCACCCCCATATAATTTTTTTATTCCCTGACTGCCTTCATGAAATTACATAAATACTCTCTCCTTCGTTTTTTGAAATTGTGAACCGGATGGGGGTGCATCCGGTTCTCATTTTAAAAAAAAAATACAAACCGGATAATTCCATCCGGTTCTCAACCCAGCAGATCGGAAAATCTTTAAATTCGCCGTCGACAGCTCCCAAATCCCAAATCAACTACTCTAATCATCAATATCACCTACTAATTGCTAATAAACATCACAAATTGGTTACCTAATGCTTCTATGAAGGATTAATTGAAAGATTTTGAATAACAAAGGAACGAAAGTTGCGAATGGCTTACCTAAACCGGACGAAGGTTCTCTTAACCGGATGGCTAGCTAACGAAACGGTTGAAGGAAGTATTTGGCTCACTTTGGACGATGTTTATTAGCAATTAGTAGGTGATATTGATGATTAGAGTAGCTGATTTAGGATTTGGGAGGCTGTCGACGGCGAATTTGAGGATTTTTCGATCTGCTGGGTTGAGAACCGGATGGGATAGTCCGGTTTGTATTTTTTTAAGAAAATGAGAACCGGATGCACCTCCCATCCGGTTCACAATTTCAAAAAACTGTAAACCGGATGACCTGGTCATTCGGTTGGGAAGGGGAGGGGTTTTATTAAGATAGGGGTATTTATGTAATTTTATGAAAGACAGTTATGAAATAAAAAAATTATATGGAGGTGCAGGAAGAGGGTATGGGGGTGGAGGAAGAATTTGTCCATTATCCATAGGTCTTAAAGCGATCACACTTGCGGTCAATCTGTCACTTGATCCTGCTAGCATTTTTGCGAACAACGAATTTGCTTGAGAATGCCTGAAAGGCTGAAAATTCTGCTCATTAAGTGCTGATATAATCAAATAACATTAAGATACGATGATGATGAAAATCATTAAACGGAGTATCAAATGTTGTGTTTATCTTTTTCAAAACTTTCATGTCATTAGTACTAATATTTTATCATTTTATTTTTCTAATATTTTCTTTATATTAAATAAAAATAAATAGTAGATAGAAGCTAAAACAGAAATAATTTACAGAATTAAAATATATTATTGTACAAGAATTAAAAGCAAAAAGAATATAGTTTATCAAAACAAACAAAAGTGATTTTTTTTGTAAGGATGAAAAGGTATTTATGATTTAAACTACATACTATTATAAAATGATTGATTCCATATCAGTATGAAATAGTGACTGGTCAAACATGATCAGTTAGAAAACTTTAATTTTAAATAGAACTTTGAATAGATTATTAGATCAAGATAGACACTAAAAAAAGATTAGCATGAGTTTAAAAATGACTCAGAAAACTTTAATTTTAAATAGAACTTTGGATAGATTAATAGATCAAGATGGACACTAAAAATGATTAGCACGAGTTCAAAAATTACTCGGAAAAATTTATTAGGTTAGGTTTATATTAAATTTTATGAAATGTTACACTATTAATAATTTTATATAAAAATGAATTTTGTCAATTAATTATATTTAATTTATAGCTTTATATTATAATGATTATATATTAAAATTTATTAAAATTAATAATAATGAAATGATAAAATAGTTTATATTTGAATATATTTAAAAAATATATATTAGATTAATTTTGATTTATATATATGAAACATCAAATAATTTTATATTAATATAAAATTTTAAATATATAATATATGTAAAATATTTTTTTTCTCAGAAACAGTTTTTGAAAAATGTCATTAAATCCAAAGATATTAAATAATTTTGTTATTTGATATAAACTATAGGAGTGTAATTTATTTTTTTTTGTATTTAGAATTAGAAATTGATTTTTTTAAATACAATTATTTAAACAAAATTCTAGCAATGGATAATGGATTTTCTTTGTTGCACTATCACTGCTCACCACATCACCAATGTCAACAAGCAGAGTCATACACACTTTGCATCCTAATCACCTGCCAAGTCATTATGACTTTATAAAACATGTCTTGATAGGTAGTGTTTGTTTCTCACTGGTCAGTATCAAAGTGCAACTAGATGAAGTGCAAAACATAAAATTAGGGATCTAAAATGCTCAATAACATAAACGTTTTAATAAAATAAAGTGAGAAGATAATGGAGATAAAATCATATTTAATGAATAATAATATATTGTGTGGGCATAAAGTGACTTGCACTAGCTATACCAATAAACTAAAACCAGTGAGACGAAAATGATAAAGAATTACGCTAAAAGAGACTAAAGGAAAGTACTTGAGCATATAATTATTCTATATTTATATGTTCGTGTCCCACATATAAAAAAAAAAAAAGGTGTGTTTTAAACTCTTTAAACAAGAATGTTCATGTTTTGTTTAGTTATGAGTGGATGGAATTAAAAGTCTTTTTATTCTCAAGAAGACAACAAATTCTTTTTCATCTTACAATAAATGCAAGAATGTACACTATCAAAGTACTTTCCCATTTTTGTCAATTTGAAACTCACTTTAACATGTTAAATTCCAATAGAAAAGAAAGAGAGGGAATAACATTTTTTTTTTAATCTATGCGGTCCATTATTTTATATTATTTTTACTCTCTCAATGGGTTCTCCTCCAGTATCTTGTTCTCTCTCTCTTAACATAAAAATTATAACTTCAATTTTTTTAGCAACTTGAATATAATATCATATTCTTCTAAAAAAATACTTTAAGTAACTCATGATTTATTCAAGTACTTGTAGAACATGTTGAGATACTCTAAGAATTGAACATATTTTAATAAATTTAGGATAATTCATGCGCGTATGCAAAGATAATACATAACTTTTGTAAATTTGATACAATTTAAATGTTATAGAAATATTTTTAAAAAATACAAGTTTTACCAATGGGATTTTTACCTCTAAATTATACAAAATTAATGAAAATAAACTTAAAAAATAAATTTTGATCTTGTAATATTCAAAATTTCTTTTTATCATTGTGAAAACACAGTTAATTATGAAAATGTATAATTAATTATGTTAATATATAATTAATTTTATTTGTCTATATTTAAGAAGATACATAGTAAATATACATAATTAATCTTGTTGGAAGTATACTTTATATATCCAAACATGATTAAGGATTTACTTTACATAAAACATATAATTGATTATATGAACTAAAATTAAAAAATTGTGGTCTAAACTTTCATCAATATCTTTATTATTATTATTATCATATTTTTTCTTTCTCACAATCACCCTATTATTTCCATTATACCAACTAAGTACATTTTCAACAAAACTATTAAAGTTGCTATCATTGTTAATATCACAACTAGCTTCATCAGTATTATTATCACATTCATCATCATAGTCATTATATTTATTCTTTTATTATTTATGATGTTGTTGCTTTTGTCATTTACATTCTTATTGTCACTTTCACATCATTGTTATCATAATCTTCATTTTACTCAACAACTTCCTTCAAGCACCAAATATAGTTAATGTTTTCCTTATTCTTATTTATCATGTTACTACTTTCATATCTTATATGAAATTAAAAAAAAAGTTTATTTATTAGGAATGAAAAAACAAGTTTATTTCTTTAATCTCATTTAAACCACATAACTTTATCCTTCTACCTCTCCATTTTTCTTAAGCCAATGGACTTCTATTCTTCACATATTTTCAGAACATGCTTTTTTAAGTTTGGTGTGTCTCAGATAATATTCTGCTCTGTACTCATACAACAAATTAATTAGTATTATATCAATTCAAAAGGCAAAATTATTCAATTATAGTCTGTAGGACAACAACAAACAGATCTTTGTCAGGAATCTTAATTTCTAAAAAATTCAATGTAACTCCACACGATTGTAGGTTCAAAGTCCAGAATATCCTATTTCAATAAATATCTGGACAAAAATATGTCCAATGATTGGGAAAATGGGTACACTATCCGTTCAATACATATTACTTTCAGCGCAGCAAGGACACTGAGTAAAAAAATCCACATTAAAACCATGTGCCATTACAATAATCCAACCTACAATAACCAGTGGTTGAACATAAAGCCAGGGAAAATTCTCTTCCGTCAGACAAATGTATAACTGAACCATTTACGTTCTCACGTTCTCACTAACGGGAGAATCATGAGACCCCTGTTCATTTTTCATTACCACTCAAGCGTCAGTGGCCATCTCTTGTTTGATTAGTTTTTGAATCAGAATCATGTTCATCTTCGTGTGATGTCAAGCCCAAACTTAAATCCAACGTGCTTTCATTCAGATCTTGACGCACCACCTGATTTTTGTACTGAGACTGAAAAATACAAGACCGAAGTCACTAGTTTTACATATCATTATTAAAACAAAATGGGATCAAGTCCTTCAGTTCAGTAGTCCCTGCTGTGAATTTTTAATTTAGTAACAGAGAACATATTTGAGACATGCAGACCACTGAATTACATGATAGTAATGCCCAATCCATAAATTTTCAAATAGCCTAATGCTTCTTTGAACTCTAAAAGTTGTCCAAAATTTAAAAAGACATATGAGAACCATCAATCATCATTGTCAAATTTTAACCGCATTAATGATTTCCATTCATCAATTTATGCGGGCTGCAATTATTCCCTTGCAGAAAATACCTTATAAAAAAGGAAGAAAAAGTAAAGACACATGACGCAAACAAAGAAACACACAAAGCTTTACCTGACTTTCATCCATTGGAACATCATTTATGTCAGGCTTTTCATCCAAAGTTTCATTCTTGCGAGCTGGCTCTGCTGCACCCGAATCAGCATCAATTGATTTAGATTCTTCAACCTTCTCAGCACCCTCATTTTCGGCAGCCTCATTTCTCTGCTCCTCTAGTAAAGCAACCTGCAACATTAGACTACCCAGGTTATCACCCCTTCCCAACTTCAGTGCCACTGGACAGAATAGTATCAATTCATTATCATTACTAAAAGCATGAAAATTTGAATAATTCATCAATAGTGCAAGTGTGACTACAAATGGCTTCAAGTACACCATGGATCAAAAGCACTGGCTGGTCCAGCATAGTTACTTTATAACGTTGAATATGATTGGTTCTGTGACAAGTTTTAAAGACAACTCACAAATACAGCACTGATTCGAAAGCAAAATCACTTGTGGTTCTTGTTCTGCGAATGCATTCATAGGAAACAAGATAAACACCAATGATGTTGCACATACCATTTCCAACATTAGAGGAAACTGTAAAACGCCCAATGCAACCCTATAATAAATCTACAACAATACACCAGGGAATCATGTCCCACAATAAATAATGAGAAGAAACATCTTCAGACAAACTGTTGCCAACTGCATCAATACCACCAATCTGAAAATCATACCACTAATGCATGACAAAACACATTAGATTTAGCAAACTACAAATGCATCTAGATAATTAAAAGAATGAACCTCCATTTTAGCCCTTGCGACTTTTGGAACAGCAAGTTGGCCCTTGAAAGATTATTACATCAATTTGGTTTTTGACATCAAATTTATTCCATAAGTGACTGTTTATCAGGACCAACAACTTTATGTCATTGCAAAATTGATTTTGATAATATTTTAAGGAATAAATTGGGGGTTTATGGTTAATAATATTATTACGCTGGTTGTCTTTCCTATAATGCAATACTACAATAGAAGAAAGCTTATCAAGAAATGATCGACTAAAAATCCTACAAATGTTTATCAGGAAATGGGATTATATTACAGATGTTCAGAAATGAGATCAGCTATCCACCTATAATGGATGCTTGTTTGGTTGAGTTAAATCCTCACAAATAATCACTTGTTTTTGTCAGTTTTCTGAGAAAGCTCTTCGAAAGAAAAAAAAATATCTCAGAAAAATGTTGCTTCCAATCACATGCACATTCAGCTAAAAAACATCTTCCATCAAGGGAAATTGAATACCCCTGCCCCAAAAAAGAATATAGAAACAAATTAATGAAAACCAATTTGGCTGTGTGCATAGTCCTCACAAATGGATCCTCTTTTCCATTAAACTCTACTTAGGGCCACAAATAACTATGAAAATATATCCTTCCTTTCCATCTCCATAAAAGCAGTCCTGCTCTCCAATACTTTGTTTCTCACTCCCCTCCCTTTTTCTTATTCATAGAATTTAAGTTCAGATATTTGAGTGTTTGAGAAACGTTATCTTTTTGCACTAGAGTTGTTATTTTCATCTATCATATATAAATTGTACATTTGCAGCTGTCATTTGTTTCTAAATCCCAGCCTTGGACAAAACAAACCCACTTTTTCTATAGTTTTATCATTGATTACCTTCATTTTATCATCACTAATCACCTCCAGTTCAAGAGTAAATTCCCATCTTTAATTACCATTCTAAGAACTTGGACACTCGGGATAGTAGAAGAAAGGTGGGGAGGGGGATAAAAAATCATGTTTCTTAACCTTGATTCTAGTTTCTTCAAAGTTTTGACCAACTGATAGCTCACGCAGTAACGCAAAGTGGGCAGTAGTTTCATTTAATGAAATCTAGGAATATCAAGATGGCTAGGTAATTTAACCTCCCTCCCAAATAAATTATTTTTGTAGGAATTAAAAAACTTATCTGTTATATCTGATATTTTTGACACACAAAAAATAACCAAAATAAAGATGCATCTTCTTGATCAGCTGATTGGCAATCCCACCCAAAAGTATACCTTAAAAATTGAAATACTCACAGATACACATTATCTCAAATTAAATTAAATCCCACCAACTCGATTTGAGTTTCTCAACTCCCAAAACACAAATCTTAATCCGTATAAAAAGAAGATAAGAAAGCTACTGTTAAAATCAGTTGCTTGTAATCTCATTGTTCCCGCATTTCCTATCATTCATGACCTTTTATAAATAAAAATAATCAGAAAAAGATTAACATCAGGAAACAAGTTTCAATCGTGCTCCAAGAAAAGGGGACAAGAAGGAAACAAGAAAAACAGAACAAGACACAAATTATCAGGATATTGTAGTCACTACTACAAGCAATCCATACCATCCAATGTAAAAAACACTTCACGAAAACATCACTGATGTTAGTATTAAACCCTAAAAATAATCTAATCAAGAAGCGAGGGGAACAGTGTAATTTGAATACCGGAACATATTTGAACTTCCTCCTCCGAGGCGGTTCTTCGGGTTGCTCCGCCGGCGCATCCTTGGCGTTACCGTTTGCAGTGGCGGTGTTGGAGTTGTTGTTGTTGGTGGTGGTGTTGTGGCTTTGGGTGATAGGGGTCCACTTGTAGAGGAGAAGATGATGAGAGGTGTTGGAAGAATGAGAGTGGTTGTGATTGTGATTGGTGTTGGAATTAGAGGAAGCAGGAGAGGGTGTTACGTGGATCCATTGCTTCTTCCACTTCCGCACCGGTCCAGTGAACACCGTGGCCGGTCCATACCGAGTCGAGGACCGTCCTAGTCGGGCCCCAACTCCCTCCATCTATACCAGATCTGCCTCCGATCCGCCTCCGCCAAAACAAACACGCGCCCTTTTTTCAGTTTCTTTTTTCTTCAGATAATATTTTGATTTTTCTTCCAATTTTTTTCTTCGCTACAAAAACCCTCTCCTTCTTTCTCTTTCTCTCCCTACATAAATACAAAACACTGTCTTTTCTTTCCCGTCTGGGTCAGAGAGATCCCGTCTTCTCATTTATGCTTTGGCCAATCAGGACCGTCCATAGTGCCTGTTGATCTTATTGCAGCGGGTCGGATCGGGTCGGCTTTAAGTTATAACCATTCCCATTTTTATTGATCGGAACCAAAATTTCATGAGTTCAGTTTTTAAATTGAATTATATTTTACTATATTCAACAATTTTAACATCATCATCATCATCATCATCATCATTATTATTATTATTATTATTATTATTATTATTATTATTATTATTATTATTATTATTATTATTATTATAACCGACATAAGATACACAAGCATCATAATTTGAATTGTTGTTTTATATAAATTAAAAAAAAA
>Ga0209700_108927_pt1 | contig 12225 bp, 2 predicted proteins | sample SiratroredBW_FD_187528 | JGI IMG/M metagenome (GOLD analysis project Ga0209700, IMG submission 187528) | Root nodule microbial communities of legume samples collected from California, USA - Siratro red BW (SPAdes) (version 2) | ecosystem: Host-associated > Plants > Roots > Nodule | place: USA...
AGGAGAAAAGGTGCGCTGGAAAAATAAGGAAGGAGCACAACGTCGGTTCCCACCTCTTAACTGACGTTGTGCTCCATGACGTCGGTTAAAAACACCCAATCGACGTCATTTAAACCCTAAAATTACCTTCTTTCAGCCCCAATTTACCCAAATCTTTACTACGGCACTCACGACGTCGGTTACTGGGCTATAACCGACGTCATGAAACCCTCCCACAATGTCGGTTGGCCCCTCCCAATCGACGTTGTGCAATCAGCGCCAAAAAAAAGTTAAAATTTAAAATTTAAAGTTTTACAGTTTGTTCGAAGACGGTTATATGGGTTAACCGACGTCATGTGTGTACTCCAACGTCAGTTAAGCGCTAAACCGACATTATGATGTTCATTTAATTACAAAATTGCCACCGCATTTTTGGCAATATCGGATTTTGATTTAACTGACGTTGTATTGTCGATGTAGAAACCTAATTTTCTACTAGTGATCTTCAATCAAATAAATATAAATAAAAAATTAGGTGATGAAAAAAATGAGTACTAATGAAGGAGATGGATATGAACGAAGTAGATAAGTGCGAATGAAATATAAGTGTGTGGATGAAGGATATCTATATATGATTGAAGGAAATAAGTGTAAGTGAAGAAAATAAGTGTGAATGAAGGAGATGAATTTGAGAAGATTTAAAAGTGTGAATGAAAGATATGAGTATCAGGAGATTTATGAGTGTTAAGGGATTTATATAAAAAGTGAGTGAGGAGAAGTGCGACTGAAGAGATTTGTCATCTTCAAGTTTAGGTCTTTAGATAAAAAAAAAATTCTATGGTTCCTATTATTCTCACAAAGATGCATGAATTAATAGCAATTAATTAGGGTCAGCTTAACCAACAAACTTAAATAATAAATACTAAAAATACATAAAATTAGCACTAAGTAGGTCAACTCTAACATTATTTATTTTTAATATTTATTTTAGTTATCATTGGTCTGACTGACACTAATTTGACATTAATACAAATATTTTTACTTATTAGAAAAATTTAAAACAATTAATGTCATCGAGAGTTAACTAAGCTGATTGTAGTAGAGTTAAACATTAAGTGAAATTTATTTGTGTCAGCTAAGTCGACACTAATCTGACAACCAACACTAATTTAATACTAATATAAATATTTATTTATTAAAAGAAAGTGTTGCATTATAGTTGGCTAAACCGATTCTTTTAGCAACACTAACACAAATATTTATTTAATAAAATTAGTTAAAAAAAATATTTTTTTAATTTTTGAAAAGAAATTAATCTCTTACATCGCATTAAAGTCAATTCTAATAGTACCACAATTTAACCAACACTAATATTTAGAAGTTAATTTGATATTTTTATATAGTGAAAATCAAATATTTAGACCTAATTAATTATGAAGAAAATATTATTATTTATTTCTTTTCTTTTTATAGATAGGTACAATACTTTAAAGTAGGAAGAATAACCCACACAAACAAATCTTTTATTGAAAATTCAATGAATAATGACTTATTTTACTGTAATAACATCAACTCAATAGTGGAATGCGTAAAATTGTAGGTAATTATCTGTTAATTCTTTTGTAAGTAATTATCTATGAATTAATCTTTAAGTAATTATGTACAAATTTGTATCTTTAGGTAATTATTATTAAATTTTTTCGTACATAAATTTGTAGGTATCTTACAAATTTTTTTGTAGGTAAATTCGTAGGTAATAATAAATTTATCTACAAATTTTTATTTGTATGTGATTACCTAAGTATTTTTCATAACTAAAATTCGTAGGTAATTATCTATAGATTTTTCCGTAGATAAAACTATGTAGGTAATGCTAAATTTACCTATATATTTTTATCTGTATGTAATAATCATTAGGTAAATCAGAAATTTCTTGTAATGTTTAGAATTCAAACCTAGGTGTCTGAACTAGAGGAAGTGAATATATGCTCTCTTATGATATACTGAGGAAACATCTAAGAATCACACATATTGCAAATGTGATCAATTATTTTACATGTGAAAATTAGGTGTTTAATATTTTCATGACTTTCATGATATATTACATAAGTTGCTTTTCGAGTCTACCCTCTAATATGTAGACTATCCCTAATGACCACCTTATTTATTATAACATGTCAAGTGAAGAGTTGTGCGAATAGTAAATCTTTTATTTTCTAGAATTTGTCATATATACTCCATTCACCCCTTGAATTGGTTTACATAGTCCCTTGTAGGTGGATTTCATTGTATAGATTTGTTTCTAACTCACACATAAAACTATTCACTACATTTCTTTCTCACTCAAACCACTTCTTTCTTCATGGTAAACTCCAGGACATCGTTCTAAAACATGCCTATCCTAATTAGGTGTCCTTTATAATTGAATTAAAATATAGCCTTGAACAACTTTCCTTTGTAGAGACTTCACCCTCATCCCAAAATTTTATATTGCTGCATGTCCCAATCTTCCACCTAATATTATTATTGAACCAATAGGCTACATTGGATCAAACATTACATCTAGAGGAACCTTTAATCTAATACAGGCACAACCAATTTTGCATTCAAGTTAGTCATTGTACAAATCGAAGTAGAAAAAACCAAATACCTCACTTGACGAATCCTGTCAAAGTTATCACAATACTCTACATCTAGGTTGATATTACAATTATTGAACAATTTCAACAATCGTTATGACAGGGTTTATTCAGTCCTTAAGTTGGAGGTACAATGGGAAACTTGTTTTGTAAAAAGAAAGTTGGGAAGGTAGGAGGATGTTGTTCAAGCCATCAATTGCAGGGCTAATACTTGAATTGTTGTATGATGCATAACTAATAATCTTGTAAGGCATAGGTAGAGTGTAAGATCAAACCATATGAGTTTACTATCTGGTCCTATATGTGATGTTTTTGTAATCAGGTTGGGGTATCCCTTAAAAACCCTATTTCATTAATTTATTTTTTGTTAAAAAAAATATATTTTCCTTATATCCCTTTATCACCACTAATCATGTAGTCCCTATTTTGAATCTTCTGGAGCCCCTCAAGAGCCATATTTAGATACCAAGATATCTTTTCAAAATCTGACTCATTCTTAACTACTCTCCATTTTTATTTATCCATGAGAGTTGTATTAAACAACTTCAACTCTTTTACCTTTAGTCTATCCCTTCCTTCGTCTTACATAAAGATTTCCATCTTAGTTATTAATCATCACATTAATTTTCCCAATTTCTTTCTCTCACACAAACATGTATTTTAAAAATAGAAAAATAAAGTCGAATGATGAAGATTATTAATTTTACTAAAATTACCATTCTTACAAATGATATATTTTTTCATTTAGCTAACCTCTTCCTCACTTTAGCTATAATCTCTTATCAAAACTCTTCTTCTATACTTGAGTCTTACTTTATGCCCAAGTATATGAATGGTATACTCGTAATGCGGCGATTAAGAATTACAGTAATTCTTTCAACTAATCTCTATTGAACTCTAATGCTTCTTAACTTACTTTCATCACACTAGGTTATTTAAATATATTTATTTATCGTCTGTACAATGTACATTGATTAAATACTCTTTTTGTAATTTAAACTTATAACAAGACTAAATAATTTAAATATATAAATAACATTATAAGTAAAATATATAATAATAAATATACCATTTAAAAAAAGAGTGATTTCAGATTGGTTCTAATTATTAAAAATTTCTTTAAGATAAATATTCAAATTGAACTTAGAAGTAGAAAGAAAAAATATAAAAGAGATAGATATTTATAAGTAAACAAATGTAATATATTTTGAAATGTTGTAAAATACAAAAAAAAAAGAATATTAAAAATGTTTAATCAAGATAAAATAAAATCATATTCTCCAAATTATTTTATTTTAAGAATATATTTTAGTTACATCTTAGAGAAGTTTGTGAATTTGTTTGGTTTGAGAAAAATATTTATTTTATAAAATAATAAAAATACCAAGTTACTTCACTTTTAATTTGTATATATTGATATTAAAATAACTAATTTTTTAATATCTTGATATAAAATATTTGAACATGAATATAGATAGAATGATGCTTATTCATTATGAAAATTCATATTATCTTAAATCAAAATATTTTGAACTAATTAATTATGAATAACATATTATTGTTTAAGTTTTTTTTTTATTATAGTATATCGTGATTGTATTATTTAGATTAAGAGATAGATAATGAGATTTAAAGAGATGGCTTATAAAAATTTGTGAGTAAATATATTTTAATTTTTTTAATTGATAAAATTATAAGATTATAAATTTATTTTTTTTGGTTAAAAATAATTAAAAATGAGACATAAATTATAAGATATATAGGTGTGATTGATGAATTATTCCACCCATCTTTTAACTTTATTCTCAGCATCCACACCTTCACTCGACAATCACTAAAATAAACTTTGCAGCTAAAGAAGATAAGGATAATTTGATCATTTTGTTCTTGGACAACTTAAACCCCCTTCCATCTCCGTTAATCTTCGTAATAGGAGAGGACCCGAATCACCTGCGCAAATCACTGCTGTCAAACAACCTAAATCACTGCAAATTCATCTTCTCTATTGTCATCTGCAATACCACCCACTAAACTAAACACAGTGTTAGTGAAAATTTAATGACTACTGACTTATTTCACTACCTCAACTCAACTCAATGATATGCAGTGTGATACATCAGAAGGAATATTAGAACCTAGCTAACAAATGTTGATGGACATGCTGATATTACATACAAAGCTGAGAGTATTGGCAATGGTTCATAGCAAACTGCTATGACAGCCACTTTTTTTCTTTCTTTATCTTGGATTGGTGCAGTGCATAAACTGGGAGAAGGTCTGAGAGATGCTGCAGATTCAACGCAGCCCAACTTTTGTACTAATTAGTGTTCACAATCTGTCTGACGGGGGAAGAAAGTAGGAGTGCAAGTGGAAGGATGATGCTTTGAAGGTACAAAGCAGAAATATGATTGAATATTGAAAATTGTTTCTCAGATGCTGACTTCGAGGGCTATTTTACAACTCTTTTATTTTGTGTTATTAAGAGAGTAAAAAGTTTCATATTAATCCCTATATTATCAGTGAAAGTGGATTACTAATATATTTAATAAGTTTCGAAATTTAATTATCTACTGTTATTTTAGCTTTTTAATATATTTATATTAATATATTTTTTTCTCTTTTATATATATTGTGCTCTTCTTACCTATACACACTATTTTTTGAGTGTGTGTTCATTATGTTCTTTTGTTTTATAGCTTCCATTTTGTTTCATCAAGTATGCTATATTGTCAGCTTTTGTTTCAAGCTAATGGTGTGGGGTAATAATGGTTTGGTTTGATCGTTTATCAAGTTCTGGTTTCATGCTATGGATTCAATGTAACAAGGGTTATTTTGTTTGTATATGCAAAAGCAAAATACTGCTCCATGTCCCTCAGTCTTCACGTACTCCTTGACCAAGTTTTGTTGAATCTTCAAAAAATAATTATTCATGTTAAAATTTAATTTGATGCATTTTATATTAATAAAATTATATATTAATATGATATGATAAAATAAGATATGCACTTATCCTATAAAAATGTAATATTAGATGGTTTAATTTTGACAAAATAAACATTACATCATGGATATGCTAATCCAATATACTTAATTATTAGATGATAACATTTTTTCCAGTTCCAATTTAATCTAATTTATTCAATCACTTAACCAAGAAAGAAGAAAAAATATATCTGAGTAAACTATATGTACATGATGACGTAAAGAACAACTCATAAATTTTCTTCTCCATTTCCATTAATTTTTTTGAAACGCATAAACTTAACACATATATCCACAATAAAACGGCAGAATCAATATATTTGTTAAATAGATCTCTCAATTTGGAAAAAAAAAATTTGGATTATTTGTTTTCGTTCCGATTGGCAAGTAACAAAAGAATCTATTTTTTAATGAACAGTCTAGTTTATCTATGTATAACGTTATTCAGTTCAGCCAATTGTTATAATCAAATGCTTGGATTGATTGGATGAACGATTTATAAAATCAAATGGTTTAGATCAAAATCTCCAACATAAACTTTCTCCTTATATTTGAATTTCTTTAAAAGAATTTGAAAATAGTTTCCTATATATTATTTTAGTGCTTGTTCTCAATAGTTTAAATTTTCAAAAACTATTGTTTGTTTTTAAAAGCACCTTAAAAATCAATCAAGAATAATAATATTAGACACTGTTGTTGATGTGCCATCCTAGATGAAACATTAAAAGTGTGATACCTTTAAAAAGATAAAAATAAATAAATATCTCTTGAAAATGAATCAAAACAAAATATTTTGTTACAATAATTTTATTTTTAAAAATAATATTATTGATGAATTTGATATCCATGAAAAATGTTAATGAATGAAATAGATGATATATTTTAATAGATTCGGGACAAATTGGAATGTTTAATGAATATCATAAATGGATTAAAGAATTGTTTTTATTTAGTTCATTCTCTAATTTTGAATAAATACAAGGAATTGATTAATTGGCGTCTAGTTATTCCATTTAATTAGTGGTATTAAAATTGAGTTTTGATATACAATTAGGACAAATATTCATAGAGAGACTTTTTTTTAGTTTAAAATAATCCTATTAGGTTAAGGTATATATATATGGGGTCTCTACAAAATCCATAATTTGAATAGAAAATATTTCAATTCATCCCTTTAAAGGGCTTCTACTCAGCCACAAGAAATGCTAAACAATCACTTCCATAGCTATAATGTCCAAACCTTCTTCACACTAAGAAAAACTAGGTGCATGTGTTGTGTCGAAACTAGGGCATATCACTACCCTTTATGTGAAAACTACATGCTTTCCCTCAAATGTCATAATAAAAGTGTGTCTTGACTTTGTTCCAATTGTAAGTCAGTGGAGTCATACCTTTCATCACATCTTTAAAATCAAGCTCTCAAATAGATTGATAATGAAGTTTTCAGAGTTGGGGAACAATTACTTGCACATCAAACAGTTAGCCTTCTTTTCTGTGTGGAGAGGGATTGCACGGTGCATATGCCACCAGATGTGTCTGTCATCAAATTTTAAGAACCAACATATCTACACTGTTATGTACAAATGGTGCATTAGATTTACTGTTTATGATCCAGTTAATCATATTATTTTTTAAACATGTTTTTTATACTGTTTTATTTTTCTTTACTGCATATCACCACTTTTCTCTTTTTTTTTTTTTACAAAAAAAATAATTATTTTACGATGTTGAAACATATACCTATTTCTGTTAGTAATGTTAATACCTCATCAGAATTTTCACTTTGCAACTGCATCCATTTTAAAATGGATTAACAATAAATTCATTTATACGTTAAATTATTTATCTTGTTTTCATAACTTGTTATTCGATTTGTTTTATAGCAATTACTGATTATTATTATTATTATTATTATTATTATTATTATTATTATTATTATTATTATTATTATTATTATTATTATTATTATTATTATTATTATTATTATTATTATTATTATTATTATTATTATTATTATTATGAATGAGCTAGTTTGTAGGTGTCAATTTGTTTTAGTTTTGACTCTTTCATTTCTTAGCCACTTATATAAAGGTGTTTCTCTTTCTATATACCAATTCTAAGTAATGAGAATCAATCATTTATGCTCATTCACAGCAATTTATCAACTCTTTTTTCTAAGATTCTCTTCTCATATTCTTTTTGTTTGCGTATACTTTGTCGTAAAACTTGATTTACAAGGTAAATATTTTTGAGAACACAAAAATATAAAAATCTGAATAAAAAAAGTAAAAATAAACAATAGATAAAGATATTGTGGAAGTTGTGAAAAAATATAGAAGAGTGATAAAGGGAAACCTAATAATTCTGCAAGAAACGGTATACCTAAGAAATGAGGTGTATTAGAAGAAGGACGAGAAAGAAATTGAAGGATATAATAAATAATATAAAGATGAAATAAAAAAGGAATGAAAAGTATATATATATATTGCTTTAGTAAATTTCCATATAACTGTTTTTGTTCTCTATGCTCATCTATATACTGATATTAACTTCTGGCATCGGAATGATTTTAAGTTAGATCAATTTGGTATACTTTGTAAAAACTTTTATAAGAACGTGAAAGATTATCTATGAAAGAAAATGATTAGTCAAAAATAAATACAAATAAAGTGAGTCAAATTCACTCTAAAGCAACGTAAAAATAATTTTAATAATTATAGTGGGTTAAAGTCATTTTAAATAAACGCTTAGAAAAAAGAAAATAAAAAAAAAAGTCTTAGCATCCATCTATCTATAGGACACTAAAAAAATTAACTTTAATTAATTTTAATAGACTTTGGGAATGTAAATTGCTTTTTATTATAATAGCATGGTCATGATCAACACATATGTATTAATTATATCATTAATATTTTTTTTTTCATATAAATTTTTGGTATAGAAATGTTAGTTTGGCCGATACATTGATATTATATATTATTATTAATTTTTTTAGTTTCATTGATGAGGGATAGTAATAGGATAAGTTTGAAATTTTTATTGATATTATTTTGTTTAAGTTTTAGATAATACATAATAGTTTATCTAAATATAATTATAATTCTTTAATTGCTAAATTGATTATGAGAAAATGAAAAATAAAATTGAATGATAAGTTTTAAAATGAATTCAAATGACTAATATTTAGTAACCAGTATTTTTTTTGGTTTGTTTGACATAATTGCTAAGAACTTATAAATTGTTTTTATTATAATATTTTTTTATGAAAGTCCAGGAAAAGTGAGAACTAGAAAAGGAAAAAAATATAAAAAATTAAAATAAATGGTTTTTAAATATGAATTAATTTTTTACATAATTAAATTTAAATATAAATTACTCATTGTCAATTTTGGTAAATGTAAACGTATAAGTGGTTCGAGCAAAATCATTAACTAAGTGATAAGGAATTTTGTTATGCACATATTTCCATCAATTTGTAATGAGGTTAAATCAATACTTAAGTAAATTTATCTTCATCAATTTGTAATGAGGTCAAATCAATACTTAAATAAATTTAACTACGTCTAATTTCAAGTCAATTATGATAGATTACATAATTTGGTGACAAATTCAATGTTTTTTTCAAGATTATTCTTGCAAGTTTACTCTACCAACGACAAAGAGGCCTAGACAATTATACATAACAATTTTCTTGAATGGTTCAAGAGATATGTAAGTATAATTATCACTATAGCAAAATTCATTTTATTATAAGTCATATGACTACAACATAGGTTCATGATGAAAGGAATGGGACAATCAACCCAAATATGAAGGCATTAGGTTGAGGACCTAATGTAAAGATGACATCATGGAACATGTACTTTGTTAATGGTTATAAGTTTCATATAAACACATGGAGTAATGGTAAAAAAAAAAGCAAAACAATAGTGACTTGTATGTTAAAGGTGTCACAGACAAAGCAGAAGATTACTTTTATGGCATAATTCATCTTATTGATGAATTGGACTATCTTGGTCGGACTAAGAAGATCTCCTTTTAATATTATGAATGGTTTTGATCCTAATGGATGTTGGGACAAGATTTCATTTGTAGTATAATATGGTTGAAGATATTCTTCCTATGATTCATTTACCCTTACTCAAAAGGTAAGACAAGTTTATTATGTTAGTTACCCAAAGATATGTAAGAACCTTCGTGAATGGTGCATGATAATCACAACAAAATCCCAATGACATGTTCAACTTGACAACATATAAGATGAATTGTCATATCAAACTGATGATATGTCTAATGTCTTACTAGTTGGAACAATTGAACATTTAGAAGGCTTAGCAAGTCATGTCTTGTGTGCAAAAGTCATAAAATTTTGACTTTAAACCTAACTCAACTTCATAAAACCAACTTACAAGCTGATTTTTACACCTATTTTTATACTAAAATTTGGCTTTATCTCTAGTTGCTTTGAGACTCCAAGACACTTTCTCACACCAAGACTAAATATTTTAAGCATAGGAATAGATCTTTGTAGGTGGTCTATAATGGCAAGTAATGAGTATATTTTTATTCACACTTAGAGTGTTTAACCTTCATTTTCTTAGACTATAATTGAGAATAAATTCATTATTTTAAATAAGATTTACCCAATCAGGATTAATTGGACCTTAATTGAGATTATTAGTTAAATTTAGATTTTAAGCATATTCTTTTACTTTTCTTGTTTATAATTATTTGCATATATTCTATAGAGTCAAAATCTAATCAAATCTTTTGTAAAGATATTATTTAGATTTTCTACAAAGATGGTCATATGCAATTCTTACTTGATTCAAAGAAAATTTCCTTCAAATATTTTGTAATGTCTTTTGCAATAGATTCAATTATTATGAGCTGATATTTGGAACAGAATTTGGAAACAAAATATTTGAAAGAAATTGGGAGATGGAAAAACTACAGCTTTAATGAAAAGAAGATATTTACAAAATTAATCTTTGGCACATAAGGAAATATCTGATAATTGCAATGACAATATCTGAGCATTAATTCTGAGTTAATTTCATCAAGAAAAAGAGATTATAAATAGAGGCTGGAGAAGGAATGAGACACATTGTTTCATAGCAAAAACTCTAGTTTTATTTTATTTTGTAATTCTTGTACTTTCGTCATGGAAAACTAAACTCCTTTAGATTGATTCTCTTATGATTTCACGATGAATTCTAGGGTTTCTGTTTAATAAAGTTTTGTTCTTTTCATTTTCTGTAATGTTTGTTCTATATAATTGGTCTTTTTGAATTTTATATTTTTGAAAAAGTATTTATCTTTGAATGCTTGTTGAGAATTCAATTATTTTTCCTTTAATTAGAGTTCTTGATTAATTTGTTTAGTCTTAATCAATTTCTTGTACGCTTAGTCAAGAGGTAAAAGATATACATTTCATTGAGTATACGCTTGAAGACAAGGTGAGCTATCGAATATATTAGTAGACGCTTGTTTTGATAATAAGATTCTGTTAAATTTGACTGACGCTTGTTTGATTGAGTGCAACTATGTGAAGAGAATTGAAGGATAATAAACTTAAGAAAACCAAGGAAGAATTTGTTGTGAAAGAACTTGAGAGTTAACCTATTTTTTTTTATTATTTCTAAATCATCTATTTTAGTTTCTTGCTCAACAATCTCAAACCTTACTCTTTAATTTACTGTTATTACTAACTTTTCTAGCTACAGATAAATAGTGAACATTGATTTACTGAATTTACTATTGGATTCTTTGGGAGACAACTTGGGGTTACCTTTCCCCTATCTATACTATCATCTCTTTGGTGTTAGACGGTCCAACACTACGTTAGGCAATCAACATTGGAATTATTTTAATTTACTTGTGAAACGAATACAATCAGCATGGTAAATCTAATGCTAGGATAGACTCTGATATCATCTTAGAAAATGAACTTTAAGTCTAACTCAACCTTACCTTAACTTAACCTCACAAAACTTGTAACGTGAGGTTTGTATTCACTTATATATTAATTTGGTCTCATTTGTAATCAATATAAGATCTCCAACAAGAAGGATTAAAATGTGTTTTTAGTTGTTAACATTCAAAGAACACATGACCAAATTTTTCACACTTGAAATAAATTGATCCTTTAAGATGACAATCTTTAGTATAATGGTCTTGTACACACTCAAGACACCTAACATCGTTATTCACGTGTCACTCCATTTCATTTTCATTTTGTATTATTGAAAGAGGTTTTGTAGAAGTGTATAGGATTTATGTTTGCAATAGTGCAGTACGGTTCTGCAAAGTAATGATGTATTCTTACATGGTGCAAGATTGATTTTTTATTATATTGATTGAATTATTATGTTCTTTAGTAAAATTTCTTTGCTTATTAACAAAGAGACTGAATATAACTTATTGCTTATTATAATAAGTTAATACAATAATAATTTGAGTAAAAATATTATCACTTGAGCACCAATTTATTGCTTGAGCGAGAAACCTAAAAAAAAGACCTAATCTCTTTTTCTTAAATAAAAATAAATCACTTATATATATATATATATATATATATATATATATATATATATATATATATATATATATATATATATATATA
>Ga0209700_108929_pt1 | contig 12222 bp, 7 predicted proteins | sample SiratroredBW_FD_187528 | JGI IMG/M metagenome (GOLD analysis project Ga0209700, IMG submission 187528) | Root nodule microbial communities of legume samples collected from California, USA - Siratro red BW (SPAdes) (version 2) | ecosystem: Host-associated > Plants > Roots > Nodule | place: USA...
ACCAAAATTAATAAATTAAATAAAAAATAATAAGTTGATATTAAACTATAAAAAAAAAAAAAACTGAAAACTCTTTAGCGCGGTCACTCTTTAAGGAATACTCAGAAAATTCTTTACGTAATAAGTTAATAAAGTAAGAATCGCTTTTACAGAAAAATAAAATTTTAAAAAGTATATTTTAAAAAAAAATATAATAAGATTTAAATTTCAAGTTGAAAAAAATATATAAAAATATAAAAATTTATTGTTTAAAAAAAGTAAAAATTATCATTATATAACAAATTATAATATTTCTATAAAATCATTTAAATATATAAAAATAATGTTTAAAAAAGATAAAATGTTGAGAAATATAAATAAATATTTCAAAAATATAAAAATAAAAAGAGTAATAAGATGAATACAGGATAAAGTTTAACACAATAAAATTTAAAATTTATGATATTGAATAAAATATGTAAAATGCATGTAAGTAAATTTCTATAAATATATGAAAAAAATTATGATATTAAATATAATAAGGTCTAAATTTTAGTTGAAAAAAATATATAAAAGTATAAAAAATGTATTGTTTAGACAAATAAAAATTATCATTATAAACAATAATAAATTATAATATTTTTACAAAATCATTTAAATATATAAAAATAATGTTTAAATTGAGAAATATAAATAAATGTTTCAAAAACATAAAAATAAAGAGTATTGCGATGAATACAAAAAAACAGTTTAAAACAATAAAATTTATGATATTGAATAAAATATGAAAAATGCATGCAAGTAAATCTTTATAAATATATGGAAAAATTTATGATATTAAATATAATAAAGTCTAAATTCCAAGTTAAAAAATATATAAAAATTTAAAATGTATTATTTAAAAAAATAAAAATTATTATTATAAACAATAACAAATTACAATATTTCTACAAAATCATTTAAATATGTAAAAATAATATTAAAAAATAAATAAAATATTGAGAAATATAAATAAATGTTTCAAAAATAAAAATAAAAAGAGTAATATGATGAATACATGATAAAGTTTAAAAAAATAAAATTTAAAATTTATGATATTAAATAAAATATATAAAATGCATCCAAGTAAATTTCTATAAATATATGAAAAAGTGTAGAACGAAATATAGTTTTAAAATAATGTATAAAAAGAAATGAAAAAGTGGAGAAAGTTAAATGTTTAAAAAATATAAAATAATATCAAAGAACAGACGTTTGTGTATAATGTAACAAATGAAAATAAGAATAAGTATTTTTTTAAATAAAGTAAAATTAATAAGGAATAAAATTTTCAAAAAGTTATATTTATATAAAAAAATTAAAAAGGTAAAAAATATTATAATTTTAAAATAAACAAGATAAAAGGTTAAGATGGATAAATTTATAATAAAAACTAAAATATGAATAAGAGACATAATTTTTTTTCCATAAGAATATACATAACAATCTAATTTCATTAAGAAAAACCATAAATATAAAACAATCATCCATCCCACAATCGAAAGTTACAAATTTTGGATCATCAAATCTTTAATATTTCCCCAAAAATAAAGAAAACATTCTACTTCAATTGTCATAATACTTAAATCTTTAATATTTCTCTAAAAATAAAGAAAACATTCTACTTCAATTGTCATAATATTTAATAAGTTTAAAGAATCTCCAATTCTCGCTCTTTTCAAGAATTATCTCCATTTCAATTTAAATCCAGATAAAGTCTTAAATATACTAATTTGACACCTTTCAATTAAAAAATAAAATTCCAAAACAATATTAATTTTTCAGGATCCATACAATATCCAACATCAAGCAAATTGCAAATACATCTTTATAATTTTAGGATTTTAACGAGCCAATCCGTCTGAATTTTGTAATATGAATAACCAATCCATCTAAATTGCATTTGCAATCTTAAATTTCCAGATCTAAATCAACATCATAAATTCAACCCAAATGAACATTCGACAACTAAAATCCGTCTCAACTTTATAATATTCATTTGTTGTGAATATCCCATCTTGTATAGATCTTGTAACGTTGATTTTTGGATTGAACCAACTTAATATTTTAAATGCATTTAGATGGTTTTCATTATTCATTATTTTAATATCTGTGACTAATCAAAAGACGACTGTGCCTTGATAAAACTCAAAAATTGAGGAGATGCATTTGCATTCATGGGATTTTAGGGTCTAGGCAAAACCACATCATAAACTTTTATTCTATGGGACGGGCTAGGAAACGTTGTAAAAGAACCTTCCCAGTTAGATCCCGTGTTCAAATCGGTTCTATACCAAATCAAATGCTTATGAACATTTCAGAATGAGACAATACGTATGTAACCCACTAACGTGCCCGAGAAGATAGCAATAATTCCAAAGCTAACTCTAAGAGGCCTAAAAAAATGTGATGGTGCAGAAAAATGAATGTGAGATGCAAACAGCAAGCATTAAGAGTCCATGTTTTTCAAAATCGCGTAAGGCCCTGCATTTGAACCTAATATGCCCACGATCATTCACAAAGATCGATAGTCATCTGCTAACCCTTCCAAGATGGCCTCAACATTCTCTTTCTTTGTGTTCTTAATCTACCCTTAAGGCTATCTTGATCTTGCTTACCAACTCATTACGGTAGATTCCGTACAGATGAATATAGTAAAGTTTTATTGGGATGTTTCATTTGGTTGCTTTGATTTTATGGGTGTTGAACTTATAGTGTAGATGATGGCAGTGTTGAAGGTAACAGAGTATGCAAGAACAACTTAACATCATACCATAACAGTTCTCAATTCCTGAAAATCATACCTGGGAACGATGCTCGCCTTTTTTCTTGCTCCTTGCTTCTTTTTTCTTTTGCTTCTGAATCTTTTTTCCTTCTAAATCTTTCAATTTTTTGAGAAATCAAAATATGAATGAACTCTCTCTGTTTCTGTGTATCACCCTGTATTAATTCAAAAGATGGGAGTTTGGGCCGTGGTCCAATAGTGCAAAATTGCTGAAAAATGATTGAATTTTTATTTTTTAAAGAGATAAAACTTTAGTATTATTATTATTATTATTTTAATTTTTAAAAATGATATAGCACATAAAAACCTAAACTATATCTTTCTTTCTCTAAAATATAAAAAAATAAGCCATAAAAAACTATATATATTTTTTAATTCTTTTCATAAAAAAATCCAAATTATATTTTTTAATATATTTTTTAATTTTTTTTACTTTGATGTTGATATAATCCAAAATTTTATGAAGCACAAATCCCAAACCTCGCTTTTCACAAAAAAAAAAAAAAATTCCAAAACACAAACTCAGAAAATGAATAACTATATAATCAATTAATAAAATAGAACAAAGTATCCTTACAAGTTGTACTCCTATCCTTTGTTAGCCTCTCATTTACTAGCCTAAGGGTTCCTTCTTCACCAACACAACTTTATTTTTCTTCTTGTTTATCTTTGAGGCAACTTTCTTTTCAATCTTCTTGGTTCAGAGGCAGCTTATCATAATTGAAACATATGTATTTAAATTGTTCATTTTAATCCTAAATGGTAAGAGATTATTTGACGATATAATAACGTAATAATTATGTTTTAAAACCTTAAATAAACACAAAATATTTCTTAAATTCTAAGTATAAACGAGACTAACATTTTTCCTTTTTATTAGTGATAGTAATAAAATATACAAAAATAAAATAGGTGAACTCAATTTTTTTCTTTTATTTCTCTTATTGTATATTTGGATTCAAGCACAAATTTAAGTATGTGACGGACCAAATACGAAAAAAGTTACAAATTCGAATAACAAAATATTATTAAAATATAAAAAATGAGGTAAATTTTTTTTTGAAAACTTTCTTTGCCAACTGCAAAGATTTGCGGGTGAGAAATTTTTTTCAAAACGTTTTATATTTATTTAAATATTAATATATATATATATATATATATATATATATTTATATGATATTAAAATAAATATAATTAATTATATAATATAAAATTATTATTACTAATAATATTAATTTTAATAAAATTATAAAAATATATATTTTATATTTTAAAATAATAAATAATTAAAAATGTATAACAATTAAATTTACAATAAAATAAAATTTTTACAAAAATTAATAAAATAATTTTTATAAGTAATTATAATAATATATTAATATATAATCGTTAAAAGAAAAAAAAATGATTCAATAATAATTTAAAATCTATGTGAGAAATATGTAATATTGACATGTTGCATGAAAATGAAAATACCACCCTTGTGTCGTGTCATGAGAACAAATCATAGAGTTGTGCATTAAAATAGTAACAAACAAACTAGCGTGCACCGTGGTGATATATACACAAACTTCGGAAGATTAATGTTAAGATAACTCTCGGTTTAAGTTATGGCTTTTTTGGTTAAGAGCCGTTTATTTCGGGAGAGATACCAACATGTCCTTTTTGTTCAGAGTGGAGATTCATTTGATTTGGAGGAGTTGGAAGAAAAACAACAAATTATGTTTTCTTCATCTTCTTCCCACCCACCGTATCAATTATTGTACATATTTTTCTCTTTATAACCCTTTAGGTTTCACCATTAAGATAGATTGTCTCCTTGAAATTCCTGGCTTGTTCAAGAACAAGTCAGAGGTAATACCTTTGGTGCATATATTTTTTTCTTTTTTCTTCTGTGGATTTTAATTTTGTTTATGGTTTTGTGTATGGTTGTTGGCAAATTAGATCTATAACAATATATTTTCTTCATCCTTGCCTTTTGTTTTCTCTCATCTTCTTGATAATTGACGATCTATGTTTATGCATTATCATATCTCAATGTTTGATGAACAAACAATTTAGTTCTCAAATAAAAAAGAAAACATAAATGAATATATTGAAATGATTATATTTGATATCACAACAATTTTTTTTTTCTTTTCCATTCTATCCGTATGAAGCTACAAATTTATTCTTCTCCAATCTTACATATGACGGGCATGCCATTTTGTAATATTAGTTTATGATAGCATCAAACTGTGGGTGGCTTGAATTGAATTTCAAAGACAAGCTTCCTTCTTTAACACTAGTGTTCATAAATTATTTGAAAAATGAAAATTTGGAATTACAATAACTTCATACGTTAGACATTATTTAATTTCAATAACTTATTAAGAACAATTGTTTTTGCTAGACTATTTTAAGCAATGTTGTGTTGCGGAGGTGCTGAAGAGGATTTTGGCATTCCACCTGCAAACCAATACAATACATCACTCGATAAGGGTAATGCATATGGTGGTGGAGGTAACACACTTACTACACCTTTTATTCTATTCATGATTGTCTTTCCTTTTATTGTTTTATCATCGAAAAAAAATTATTCATTTATGGAAAAAAAAACATTTCACAACCTGGAGTATAAGAATGTAATTGTTCTTGAAACTTGTTTGAGATGTTTATTAATACTCATATATTGTCAACTATAGTTTAATATGTTCTATGATACTTACAATGGACAAAACTTACATGTAATTACTTAGTGCTTTTAATGTTGTTCTTCAATTCAGATTAGATTTTTAACTTAAAAATCTAGTTGATCTAATGTGGATTATAAAATACATTAAGCACAAGCTAGTTATGGATAATCTTGTTCTTAAAACTTTCTCTAGATTTTCGTTCCCATTATTTATATAGATGTAAATGGAGACAGATTCATGACTTGTTTTGCACAATTTGTCTTGTAAACTATAATGTTATAATTTGGTATCATAATTGTTTAATCTTTACATTATAGTAAGTTATTAACCTCTTTGAATATAGGAGGAGATAGAGGAGAACCAAGGGGCAATGTTATCAAAAGTGGTGCTCCAAAGAAAGAATTACCGATTGAAATACCCGCTATTTCATTGGATGAGTTAAATAAGTTAACAGACAACTTTGGTACAAACGCTCTGATAGGAGAAGGTTCTTATGGAAGGGTTTACTATGCAAAGATGAAGGATGATATGGAAGTTGCAATCAAGAAGTTGGATACTAGTTCTTCTCCAGAACCTGACTCTGATTTTGCAACACAAGTAGGCCTTTTTTGATTCAAGATTTTGAAATTCATTGAGGCATTGTTTTGGGTAGTGAATTTTCACTGTTTACATCATGCAGTTATCAGTTGTTTCAAGATTGAAAAATGACCATTTTGTGGAATTGCTGGGATATTGTTTAGAGGAAAGTAACAGAATTTTGGTTTATCAATATGCGAGTTTGGGTTCTTTGCACGACATATTACATGGTAGGTCACACAATACTACTAACAAATGAATTTTGTATTAAGAAAAAATTTCTCTACTTCAATTAAGCACTAGGGTTTTGGTGTTGTAGGAAGAAAAGGAGTGCAAGGTGCTGAACCTGGTCCAGTTTTAAACTGGAGCCAAAGAGTAAAAATTGCATTTGGTGCAGCAAAAGGACTTGAGTTTCTTCATGAAAAGTGCCAACCTGCTATAGTTCATCGTGATGTTAGATCTAGCAATGTCTTACTCTTTAATGACTATGAATCAAAGATTGCAGATTTCAACTTGACAAACCAATCTTCTGACACTGCAGCTCGACTACACTCAACAAGAGTCTTAGGAACATTTGGTTATCATGCTCCAGAGTATGTTTCTACCATTCCTTAGTCTTTAGTTTATATGAGAAGCATTAATATATAGTTTGTCATATGTTAAGTGAAACTCATCTTTTGTGTTAAAACTAATTTCATGTTTTCAAAATGAATTACTTTCACTTTCAGGTATGCAATGACAGGACAAATAACACAAAAAAGTGATGTTTATAGTTTTGGAGTTGTTCTTTTGGAACTTTTAACAGGAAGAAAACCTGTTGACCATACAATGCCTAAAGGGCAACAAAGTCTTGTAACTTGGGTAAGTCTTATTCATCAACATATATTCATGGTTTAATGAACATAACCCTAATTTAGTTCTTCCTAAAGGCTTTGAGTTTTATTTGTATTATTACATATTCCTATAGTGATGTCATTCCCAACAATTACAGGCAACTCCAAGATTGAGTGAGGACAAAGTGAAACAATGTGTGGATCCTAAACTAAATAATGAATACCCACCGAAAGCAATTGCTAAGGTTAGATTTTTTTGTTCTTTCTCTTTATTCAGTTTTTAAGTTGTGTTCAATCAAGTGTGCTCAATATTCAATATAGTATGAGGTTTCTAACCAATGCTTAATATGGTTATGTAGTTAGCAGCAGTTGCAGCACTTTGTGTGCAATATGAAGCTGATTTCAGGCCAAACATGACAATTGTTGTTAAAGCTCTCCAACCACTTCTCAATTCTAAACCAACTGGCCCTGACTCTAACCCTAATGCTTAAAATTCTAGCCCTACCTAATTAAGTCTTGGAGACTAATCAAATTTTTGTGCTACTTGATACACGATGAAGCCAATCACAATCCACTTTCACTGATCTAGAGGTTATACTAAGGCTAAACCAATGTTGATTTTGTCTTCTTAACCTCTTGTACAATTGGAAACATAGTATTGTGATCATAATGCATGAAAGAGACCACAATTTTTCCTTTGATAAAAAAAGATTAAAGATACAAAGATGAACAAATGAAGATCCTTAGAAAAGATGTCAATAATTCATTTTATGTTTTTCAGTCATGATAATTGTCACATACTATCTGTGGGTCTCAATAATCACTGTTTTATTGATGAATACAGATAAAGGGTAACACATGTTTTTATTATTTAATTTAAAAAATAATGGAAAATTATCTTAACGTTTATTCACTTAATCTCCAAAAATTGAAGTCTATGTTGTATATTGGTTTTGGTATTTGAGTTACAACTTTAAACTTTAATAATAGTTAAATGAGGTAGATAACCTTGGGAGTAAATATGACATTAACTTCACCATTTTGCTATCGTGTAAAAAAAATAATAATTGTAGTATCGAGTGTTATTTAATACGAGTATAAATAAGAATGTGAATGAAGAAAAAGTTTTCTAAGGATATATGGTAAAAGATTAGGAGGAGGAAAGACACATCAAGAGTTCCTTATAATAAATATGATAAATGAAAAAAAAAAAACAGAAAAAAAGCCAACAAAGGAAAGAAGATGAGAGGAAGGTCAAAAATGTTTGAAGAAGAAATTAAGAAGTATATTTTTTGTTGCTGTAAAAACAAGAAATCATTTGTATTTAAGTGTGTAGAGAATTTTTGCTCACTCAATCATTTGTAACACAAAAGCAATTAACTCACTGTCAGATGCAAGTTTATATTTGAGTATCTAGCATAAAACTACCAATGATTTTAATGGTAACAAAAAAATGCAAAAAATTGATTATCTAAATAAGTTTGTTAATGTGAAACAATAGATAAAAATTTAATAACATTAGACAAATGTCTTAGACAAAAGTACTAGACAAAATTTAATAAATATTCTGGATGAATTTTAAATAAACATTAAAAGTAAGTTAACAAGACCTGATAAAGTCTTAAGACATTAGGTTCAAGTTATCAATTAGTCTCAAGGTGAGTTAGATGCAATCTACAAAACCAAGACACTCATAATTTTATAAGATAGAAGATCAAATATAATATTTTTAGACGCATTCTTTTATGATTGTCTTATCCCAATAAATAATGTTCATCCTCTCCAAACAAGATTTTGATACATGTAGAGCTTAATATAAATTTCTATACTCATTTCGGTATTATCATTGTAACAAAAGTGGTTGCTAAGAAAAATATTGCCCTTCACTAATCAAAGAGTTCAATAATAAAAAATGTTAGTACAAAATCAAACACATTCTAAAAAAACTTTACCTAAAGGATAAAGATACTTAAATCACAACTTTCTTTTCGTGGAGTCTCCAAATAGAAGCAACTCCATATAAAATAAATTGGTTTAAAATGTTGAAAAATGAGTGTCAAATAAACTATATATGTCTACAAGATTCATAATTCTAACTTCTAAGTAATTTGTAAAAGTTCGTTTTCAAAGACAACACAAAGTGAGAATATTCTTTGTAAATTTTTCATAATTATAAAGCCTAGACTCTAAAAGTAAGGATAATCACCATTTCATATTTTCAATGTTGAAAAAGAACATTATATTCTAAATAATCTTTTTGGTTTGGACAAACATTATATATTTAATATTTAATCTTAAAAAGAACTTGATATCTTCCCTATAATTTAGAATTAACATTTAAAATACCTTAATAGTTATTAACTAATAGGACCCTTTGTTGTTTTGAAAAATAAATTATTTATCATTAGTTTTCATTTTACTTCTTTATTTGTTTTAAGTTAAACCTATTCCAAATATAGGATTTTTTTTATTGTTTTTGTTGGATTTTTTTAAAATGACGTGTTTAACATAAAAGTTTATTTAAAAACTTGGTTTTTATTAATAAACTTTATCCTAATTAGGTTAATAGGCCTAAACTAAAATAAGTTTATAGGCTTAAGCTTTTAATTAGAATAATAAAAATAATAAATCAAAGGAATAAAGACCAACTTATCTAAGTTTAAGCCATTTTTAATGTATTCTGTATAATCTTTAAGGAAATTATTCTCTTCACTATCATAATTCTCCCATCCACCCTGCAAATCTAGTGAAGCTTCACCAATGGATTGAATATTTACTATTTTCATGAGAATATAATTAAGGCTTGGTTAATAAAATTCATTAATTGAGTTCATGCTCGACAATTTCCAAATATATACCCTATCTCATGAGTGGATTTATATATATAGACTTGCAATATTTGGAAACTGAATACACTCTTCAATGGAGTGAATATGAAATTATATTTTTATTCTATTTAAATAGAAGCAAATCTATTGCATATTGCTTTACCTTTGTGGTTTGTTCTCTTCCTTTCAACAATATGTAATAATTGAATTATTGATTTTTTTTTTCCTTTTTAAGAACTCTCTAGAAAATCTATTTCGATATAGAGATAGTGATTATATCGTTTTTCGTCTGCATTGTGTTTGTGTTTATGTTATAAACATTGCTACACTTTTATGAAAATATTATTGATTCATACGTGTTGCGTTTATATTTATGCTCAAAGATGTCAGTTTTTCTTATTTTTTTTATGTAATTTGTATGTGTTTGTGTAGATGGAGTGTTTTATAACTAGATAGTTATATTTTATTTTAGATTTTCTTTAACTTCTAAATTCCATCTAAACTCAATGTTTTCTTTTAACTTAGAATCCATTACTCTAACTTTATTTATTTTTAATATTTATATTTATTAGTTTTGATTAAGTTGACACTAATTTATATGATATGAACCTATGTATCTTTATGATAATGAATAGAAATTATATATATTTTAATTTGAATGGTCATATTTAAAAATGATAAATTTTTTCACTCACAATCTTTATTTTTTTCTTTTTATACAAATATCTTCTATTTAATTTATAAATCTTCTCGTACTTACAAATCTTCTTGATTCAGAATCATTTTCTTCACCTACATTTATCTTTTTAATTATCTACACTTTTTTTTTAATTTTTTTCATTTATATTCATTTACATTATACACATTTATTTTTTTATTGTATAATATTTTTCTATTTTTTATTTATATTTTATTTTATTGAAGATAGAAATGTTTTGTATTTTTTTTTTGAAATTATTATATTAACTTCAACCAAACCAAATACAATTTAAATTAATATTAGAAACCTTCCATCCTGAGATAAATAAATTTTAAAATAAAAAATATAACTCTTAATTGCTTTAATTATAAAATTAATGTAAAAATTAATGATAAATTATCAAACATTAATTAAAAACTTTAATAAATTAACGTTAGTAATTTTAAAATTGCATATATGTCAATATAAATTCAATACTATTAATTAATTAACACCAATTTTTATCTGTTAGTGTTGACTTTTAATAATTTTCTTGTACCAATACCACACTTGTTTTATTTAAAAAAAAAAACAATGAGAATTGCTTCATTACTTTATTATATCAAGATAATCCTTCAATCTCCGGAACAAATATCACCCGTATATTTGTAACCGACACTTCCTTGTTTTTTTTTTTTTTTTTTATTTTTTTTTTTTTTTTTTTTTAATTCTTTCTTCTAAAATGATTTAATTCATCTTTGGTTTTGGTATCTATTTTAGTCATGTCAAACAACCTAAAAAAGTTCACTTACTTTTTATTGTTATATTTGTTCAATTCTTGAAAATTGATTTCGTTAATAAAAATGTATAAAATACTATCCTATTTATATTTTGAATATTTTGGTTCACATATGAATTGATATTGACTAATTATATGAATTGTTTTACATTTTCAAAACTTTTTATAAATCATGTTAGATGGTAATTTTTATTTTGACTTCTACTGTTTCGCATATTTAGTAAATCATACACACACAAAGGTTCTATTTTCTATTAGAAAAATGATATTTTGACACTACATTTTTTCTTACTTCCATTTGATACTTCGACGTAACATGTACTGTCCCGCGTGATAATGAAAGAGAAAACACAGTTTTTTTTGGCATTTCACCCCTGAGACACATGTGTGTTCCAAAATTACAAATAGCAAACCACTTATTTGAACTGAGCTAACCACTTAGTGTTTTCACCCCTCAAACACATGTGTGTTCCAAAACTACACACAACGAACCACTTATTTGAACTGAGCTAACCACTTAATGTTTTTATCCCTCAAACACATGTGTGTTCCAAAACTATACACAGCGAACCACTTATTTGAACTGAACTAACCACTTAGACCTTCCACTCCTGAGACACATGTGTGTGTTTCAAAACTACACACAGCGAACCACTTAGGTGAACTGAGCTAACCACTTAGACATTCCACCCCTGAGACACATGTGTGTGTTCTAAAATTACACACAGCGAACCACTTATTTGAACTGAGCTAACCACTTAGTGTTTTCACCCCTCAGACACGTGTGTGTTCCAAAACTACACACAACGAACCACTTATTTGAACTGAGCTAACCACTTAGACATTCCACCCCTGAGACACATGTGTGTGTTCCAAAATTACACACAACGAACCACTTATTTGAACTGAGCTAACCACTTAGTGTTTTCACCCCTCAGACACGTGTGTGTTCCAAAACTACACACAGCGAACCACTTATTTGAACTGAGCTAACCACTTAGACCTTCCACTCCTGAGACACATGTGTGT
>Ga0209700_108932_pt1 | contig 12219 bp, 9 predicted proteins | sample SiratroredBW_FD_187528 | JGI IMG/M metagenome (GOLD analysis project Ga0209700, IMG submission 187528) | Root nodule microbial communities of legume samples collected from California, USA - Siratro red BW (SPAdes) (version 2) | ecosystem: Host-associated > Plants > Roots > Nodule | place: USA...
ACAAATAGAGTCTTTCTATTTAGTAGTTGAGTAATGAGAATAATTTCTCTCCTACTATCACTCCTTTGAACAAAATCAAAGTTTGCTAATATAACTTGTCTCTCTCCAATCAATTAGTTATAGTCATACACATTAGTGAATCTAAATATCAATATAATAGTATGAAACTAATCTTATTATACCTAGCTGTGATTATAGCCTATGATTTAACTTGTACTAAGGCAAAAGGCTCTTGAATATCACACTTCCTATTTTTGAAAAAAAATATCATTTCTATCCTTCCAAACATACCAAATAATGATTAACCACACTATACCTCCCATGCCATAACCTTTCCTACTGGTCCCAGAATTGAAACTTAAAAAGTGTTCTTTTGTCAAATTATGGTGCACAAAATTTACACCAAAATCAGTTATCACACATTTTTCACTTTTGACTGGCGACATTACACATAAAAAACAAATGGCTCACACTTTCAGCACTGGAGTTACAGAAAACACACAAGGCTCTCAATTAGAATTCCTATTCTAAAGAGCACATCTCTAGTTGACAATTTATTATGAAGAATTCCCCAACCACACATTTGAGATGAGAGTGAACTCTTTACTTTATATAACTTTCTTTACTTTATATAACTTTCAGAATACCTCCTCATAGTCGCCAAGGTTAGCATTCATTATCTTACTATAAGCATCTAAGCATCCTTCACTGTGTATTATTTTACATACATTCCTCCCCACTCCCATCATCTATTTCCTTATTTAGTTCACATTGCTGGATAATATAAAGAAATCCTCTATCATTGGTTTTTTTCCACTCAAATCATGTCCTCCTCGAACATCCATTCCTGACCATTCCTAACCCCGAACTCTTCTAATTTACTTTCTTTTTGAGTGAAATTTGCATCGATTCTAGGATATGCTTACTTAAGTGATACTTCCCCTTCCCAACAATCATTCTAAAATAAGATTTTGTTACCTTTTCCAGCTCTCCACTTCAAGTTTTCATTAAATCAATTCCTACCCTTGTCCTTACCGCTTATAGTTCTGAGATCCCTCTACCGCTTAGATTCTCTATTATTACTTCCTACCCTATCAATATTTCTTCATGACCCACACTTAGATATAATGATGTCTCTTCACAATCCTTTCTCATCCAAACCCGGTCTTCAATTCCACTTACCAAGGAGGATAATGTTAAAGTTTTCCATATCCTTAATGCCTAGACCACTGCTTTCTCTACTCTTACAAATTGTTTTTCAATTGACCCAAGCTATTTTATTTTTGTCTTGATCCCAATCTTAAAAAATTTGACATTGGATTTTATTGAACTCGTTGCTAACAATTTTAGGAATTTTAAATATCGAAAGAAGGTAGAGTGACATTTAGGCCAGAACAGCCTTAATCAAAGTAACTCTCCCTGCCATAAATATAAATTTTCCATTCTACTTAGACAATCTTCCTTCTCAACTTTTCCAAACAGCCCTTTCCTAAAACATTACTTTATTGTGGTTACCACCAATGGAGACCCCTAATACATAAACTGAAATTTCAAATTTCATAATATTGCAATTTAACGTAATCGTGTACCTATGTAAATTAACCAAATCTACCCCTATCCCACTTATCTATTCATAATTCCTTTTTTGCTTTTGGCAAAGTCAACCTTAAGGTTTGATGCAATCTCAAAACACTTAAAGGATACATTTCACCACCAAAATGTTTTGGTTTTGTGGCTCACAAATAAACAACATGATACAGTGTTGTAACATGTAACTTCAAATTCTTCATTTTGTTTCATTTTTGGTTAAGAAAGAAAAAAAAATAAAATCAATCTTCGAGATTTATATTTCAACTCTTTGATAAACTTCTTTTTTACCATGAAACGCAACTAAAGAGCTTAAGACATTAACTCAGGTTAATTGACTCCTCTCTATCCGATTTTGGTGTTATTGGGATTTTTCTAAGGAAAATACAATAGAGAGATTCAACACTAACAAACTATAAGCAAACTTATATAAGAGAACAAGATAAGAGAATAAGATAATAGTACTAGAGTGCAAGGAATTTAAGTGTGAATTGTGGTAGAAATGAAAAATTTGAGTAACATATAAAAAAGAAAATCCACAAACTCATTTGTTTTAAGGATTTTTGGTTGAAGGCTTTGTCATAATCTCTTATATATAAGTTTTAGTTCATAAGTGTTGAATCTTCTTGGCCTACTCCCTAAAATAATTCCAATAGTGGTATCATAATCGATGATTTATCTAGGTAACTTTGCTTAGACAGGAACAAGTACGTACGTCATGTTATAGTAAATTCAGTAACATGAAGGGTTATCACTGATATACTCATATTCTGCTTAAGAAAAATAATATCAATATTGAAAGACCTTATCTTTAATCGATGTGAAATTTTTAATATTGTAAGAAAATTATACTAATTCGACACATAATTGGTAAAGAGTCTAACATAATATTATAGGTTCAAAATAAGATTTCAAAATTTACATAAATGAAACACGGAGCATTTTTTTACAATAATCAAAATTTGTCCAAGTTATACTAGAGTAAAAGTATATTTAGATTTTTTTACATTTACATATTCATTGTTGGCATCTATTATGTCACTGCTTGCGATGTTGCTATACTTATTATAAATACAATATTTTTCTGTTAAAATGACAATAATCATTTTGTTAATATATTATTATAATTTGTTATAGTCACACCACTTGTCAATGCAGAAAAATAATCTTAGAAAGTGAGGAGTGTCATTTTCTTTTTACGTTCGCGTGTCTTGCATGAGAAACTCTTGGTGGAGTGTATACCAAAATATATAGAAATTTTAAATGGACATTTTCTAAAGTGAAAAAAAAAATCAGGCATTTATTTATTATATGATATAATGACTCGGGTAAGACCACGTGGATCAAATCAGAACAGTGCCTAAAAACATTGAATATTTAAAATAAAAAATAAAATGAAACTAAATAAACACTAAAACACGTTCCACTCTTCACTGTATCAACTGTATGGTGCTTCTTCCTTCCATCAATCCATCCCTTTATTTGCACACACGTTCTTCAGATCCTGAAAAATCACACGTGTGCACGAATATTATCAGTTTGTCATAACATGTATGGAGAAAGTTTTGACATTAGGAATATGAATGCATTGAACAATATTTTTTCCTACACCTGTTATTGAAGAGGGACAAATAACATATCTACACAAGGAGGAAAATATTAAAAGATTAAAAGAAGTATATATGATAAAGGTGAAGTTTACAACATAAAAACTTAAGATTGTCGTAGGATATTCTTAGCAGTCCAATATTCAAGTTTTGATTTATTATTTGCATATGCCTTTTTTACACTTCCATAAAAGAGAGGGAGAGAGAAAGGAGAGTAAAAACTAAAATTTAGTTTCCCTTTCATGCATTAAAAATGTTCAAAGAACGGTCTAAATGCGACAGTGTAGATGCTATTTATAAATAATGAAATATTTCACACTTTTCATCATCATAGTAGAAAATTTTGTTCGATTTAAAATTTTAAACTATAGTTGTTATTGGTATGTACTAAAATTCTAGAAGTTTACGTATACTTGTAAGTTAAAACCTTGAATGAAACAACATGGAGAGCATAGGTTTTCTACATGAAGCTTAGCTTACCATGTGGTGCTATAGTAAATCATATCTAGTAGTGGTGAGGTGGAGGTGGTGATGCATAGACATAGTGTGGTGGGGGTGGAGATGGATACTTAGGTGGAGGAGGAGGAGAGGGGTACTTGTATGGAGGTGGAGGTGACTTGTAATAGTAAGCTGGGGGAGGAGGAGGAGAAGGGTACTTGTATGGTGGAGGAGGAGGAGATGGGTACTTGTAAGGAGGAGGAGGAGACTTGTACTTGTAAACAGGTGGTGGAGGAGATGGATACTTGTATGGAGGGGGAGGAGGAGAAGGGTATTTGTAGGGTGGTGGTGGTGACTTGTACTTGTAGACTGGTGGTGGGGGTGATGGGTATTTGTAGGGCTTCTTAGGAGGAGGTGGAGGAGATTGGTACTTGTAAGGTGGGGGTGGAGACTTGTACTTGTAGACTGGTGGTGGTGGAGAAGGGTATTTGTAGGGCTTCTTAGGAGGTGGTGGAGGAGATGAGTACTTGTAGGGTGGAGGTGGTGACTTGTACTTGTAAATGGGTGGTGGTGGTGAAGGATAGTGATAAGGATGCTTGGGAGGTAAGTACTCTTGTGGTGGTGGAGAATGGTGGTAGTAAGGGTTCTTAGGGGATGGTGGAGGAGATGAATAGGGGTAGTTATCAGCTGAGGTTTGAGATGGTAAGCTTAAAGACACTATTGCCAACACAAGAGTAAGAGTAACAGAGGCCATTAGAGACCCCATTTTCTCCCAAGTTCAAAAAGGGTTTTGTTGTGGTATTATCAAAGGTAGTAACCCCTATATATAGTTTTTTTTTTACCAAGCTAGCATCAACTCATTAATCATCTTGGAAGCAGTCCCTTTTGACTTGATCTATTCAACTTAACCCTATTGAAAATTCTGGAACCTTTAACGTATTGAAATGTGCATAAATCGAACTATATAAATATATGTAAGGCAGTAAAATATGAAACCATAAATAAAGAGTTAAATTCCTCTTGCAAATTTTAGTTTGTTTTCATAAACCGAAGTTAATATTTGAAAAATCATGAGAAACATTTTATAAATTAGTTTTTATGTAAGTAAATTTTAAATAGTAAAAAATGTTTAGTTCATTTTTTTTTTTTTTGCTTTTAAATGTTTGTGTGAAAAACTCTTTCAAACAAAACCAAGGTCTACATGAATGGCAGTTATAATATTATTTAACTTTAATTATCTTATTTATCTAAAATTTAATTTACATCATTGTATATATTAAAATACTCAGTAAATGAATTATTGAGAGAGGTGATCGCGTTTTAATTGGACTTTTTATTGTGGTACCCGTACGAGAAAGTTGTTACAATGTATTTTGCCCTTGTATGTACGATGAAAAGGAAAAGAAATATATAAAATAAAGTTAAAAAAAGGAGGTAAGGAAAAATATAGATTAGTTATATTTCGTGTATGGACCAATATAGATTTTGATCGAAGACTGCAATCTAATTGAGCAATAGAAAAGTATCCAACTAAACAGCTGGTAATGTTGACGTTACCCTTAATTTTTTTTTTTTCTCTGTAGAAAAAGACACCAACCTAGTTTAACTATTTTAGCTCTGTACTCTAACCAATTATTTTTTAAGACTCAAATATTTCAAAAGCAAAAGAAGTCTTCGATGATACTACTTTTCAATTTATGTCACTTTGATCCTTTATTTGTTTGCAATTCATACCAAACTTTGAAAACCAGGTATATTTTTGCCTAACTATGATATTTTTCACTTTATTCGGCAAATAAAATTTTATTAAATAGTTTATCACAACCAATACTCTTCATTGAGGAGCACCTTATTATGGTTATGTAATTGTGATCATGAAGAGGAAACTAACCTAGCTATATATATATATATATATATATATATATATAATTTGAAGAGTAATACACTTGTCGTCTAGAAGAAATGTTCACTTATGTCACTTTAGTGTACGAAAATTATTTTAAATATTGAATAAGGTAAGGTATTGAAGTATTACTTATTATAATAAGTTAGTCCAACCTTGATTTCGTTTATAATTTGTCAAATTGCAACGTAAGTCATGAGGCACACATAATTATATGTATGTTAAGGTCTTCCGAAGGAAGTATGTTAAGGTCCATACATAATTAATTAATGTTGAAAATTAAGCTTGTATATTTTATATAAGTGATATTTATCTATTATAAATTATGTTTAAAATTTTGGTAAAACCTATTAAAGTTTACGAAAATCAGTTTATAATTATTGACAATAATATTTTTTATATAAAAATAGATTCGTTAGAGTGTTCTAACCCTTTTCCAGGTTTATATGCAAAGAAAAAAAAACATACAAAATATATATTTAACTCCTCTTCTTCACAAAAAAAAATAATAAAAAAAAATGAATTCCCAGCAGAACATAAATTTATAGGACCTAATGAAGGTTAATATGGTAGTTTGGTTTGTATAACATCATTGCTCCCAAAATATTTCCTCTTCTTCATGGTTTGACCAATTGTGCTTGTTTGGGAGGTCTCCAATTATTTCCTCCTAATATTACTTCCTTATCTACCTAACATAATAGGAGAGCAACAGAAGCCCAAGACAGACATAGGAACATTGATAAGTGAACAGGCTCTTGGCCCAGTAGGGATGTTTTGTCCGTTATGAATATTCAAAGCGTATTTACCAGCTTTTTGACACGGTTGGTGGAAAAATTATGGGAAGAAAGTCACAGCAATGAATATTACTCATGCAATAGATTATCCGCTATCAAATGCCAGCACTAACCTATTCCAACTACTTATTTTTTATCAATAAAAATAATATATTATAAATAAAGTGGAACATTTGGAATGTTCTAATCTATTCACAATATTATATATATAATATAAGAAAGTTTAGAAATTAATTTTTGGTGTTCACCTTTTTACTTGCATAGGGTTTAGGATTTTCTTGTACAATTTTTAATATATGTATTCGGTCTCCTCATTTTGACATGAGTGTCTAATGTTATATCACAATACATAGTTTCATTTTCTACTTTATTTTAATTAAATATTTATTTTCTTTAATATTTTGTTTTGTACAATATTAAACAATTTGTTTATAAATATTATTAATTTCTTTAATCTGTAAAGAAACTAAAATGAAATACAAAGACAAAAAGGTATAAAAGGTATCATCAGCTACTTCAGATGACAAGTTTGGAAAAACACAGAAAAAAGGTTAAAATGAAAGGAAGAGGTTGATTGGATTTGCTACATAAAACAGAGGATATGGAAGAAATTATTCACATGCAGAGGCGTCACACGAAACAAAGAAGTTGAAAGTAGGCTTTGGAATATAGGAACAAAATATGCAATGTTAGTTTGTATTTCAGGTTACTAGAATATTGAGAATAATGTCGTCTTCTATTGGGCTTTGCTTGTTTTATATAATATTCTCACTGAGATTTTTGGTATTTTATAACGATTAAAGCATTCCTAATGAGTTTCAAATTAATTAATATATTCATTATCCTTGTTAAAAAAAACAGAGTATTTATGATTTTACAAGAAAGAAAAAACAAAGAATATATGTACTTATACATTATGGCATAATACTGGATAACTCATACAATTTACCTCGGATAATTCTAACAAACTCGGATAATTCAAAGAACAATCAGTTTTTGTGTATTGTTTCCTTATAGGATTTTTTTTCTAATTTTCATTCATATGTTAAACATATTGTATTATTTTTCTATCACATATTTATAACTATAAATCAAGTTAGGCAAACTAGATTTTCTATCTATATTTCCCTAATATAGAAAGGCAATATAATAATATTTAAATAATTTTATTTTAGTATACTTAATAATTCCATATTGTTAGAGGTTGAGGTCAAGGTCAATTTAAATATAACTTTTTTCCTTTCAAGGACAAAATCGTGACGGAGCTCTGAACTTTAAAGTGGATAATACCTGAGATATGATAATTGATCCTAACGGTGTCATCTCAACGGACTTAAGGTTGGAACATTTACAAGTACCCATCTCAAGATTGAGAACGAATTAATCATAAATAAAGTACGAGGATGATTGTCAAGTTCGACTGAAGCACCACAAGCCCGACCGAAAGCTAGTCTAATTAAGTAGGGTTAACCCACCATACAATAACATTTTGGCGTCTATCATGGGACATGTTTTGTTAAGACTTGTGTAGTCATTACACATCCACCATTGTTTGTTGCTTTTCTTGACCAACACAATGTTCGTTAGCCACGTAGGTACTGAACTTCCCTTATGAAGCCAACATCAACCAAGTTTTTTACTGCGGTTTCGGCCCGCTATCCTTCTTTGTTCTCCAAGCCTCTGTTTCTTCTAAGAAACCCATTTAGCTTTCTTGCACACGACAAACTTATGTGACATGATCCTTGGATCTACTTCAGGCATGTCCTCGGTCGTCATAGTGAAAGTCTTGATTATCACTAAGGATCTTTCTTATCTTTTCGGCTTCATCCATGCCCTACCGTACTTCTAAGAGGGTATTTTTTCCTTCTTTCCCCAACTGCTATTCTTCAAAGTTGTCTTTTTGGTTCTACTCGGGCATCATCGTTACTTCATGGATCAAGGTCGGTCATAGCTACAATTTTATGCTCCTTCTGACTTCGATTGGGATGTGAAGCCCTCGGTGTCAACTTTAAGCTTGCTAGATAACATTTAGGAGCTAGTTTCAGGTTCACACCACCCATATAGACAAATATATTTGACTATTCCTAGCCAACACAATGAAGAAAGATAAGATTAAATCTAAAGCAACACAATTCCTCAACCATGTGCAAAACCATTGCAGCAAATAATGTATAGAATGTTGTGGTTTTCTCTTTGCACTTGGAAGAAAACCTCGTTGATTGAGGTAGCGAGCTAGAAAACTAATCTCGACCAGGCACTTACAACTACAGCATTTGGACCTGATCTCTACTATAAATTCAAATTGTGCTATATTTGTTCCAGCCCTTCAGGTGTATAATTTAGTGGTCTAAGACACTTTCAAGATGTTTTTCTGCTCTTGTACTCTTTGTTATGCTTAGATAATAACCTACATCTTCTGCAAACCACATAGGGACAATCTAGGCCTTTTTCCTAATAAAGATGGTTAGCAACCAATATATATTATAGCAACTACAAGCACTGCTTTATATGATATACATTATATTTTATATCAGTGACAACTGCCACAAATACAATAGCAATAATCAGCCTTCCCAACATTTATAGAATTTCCTGTACAATTTAGGTGATTAGCTTGATATATTCTACAGGATTAAGACACCAATCAAAGTATGTAAATTAGGCATTTGTGCTTTTCATATTCACCCACGCCTAAGTTTTAATCTAGATAAGGGAATATATCTCCTCTGCATCAAACTTAAGGTTCGTAAACAATAGATTATTTCTAAACTTCCAAATGCAAGCCATTCATATACAAATCCATACTAGATTAAACTTAATGTTGAAACCAATTATTTAGAAGCCTAAAAAGTGTAACTTGATTGAAAAATGATGTACCATAACAACACCTATCCATTTATCAAGCATCTTCCAAACTAAACTAACCTCCTCACAAGTGAAGAATAGATGACTAACCAATTCTTCTCTAGCTCTATAAATAACACAAGTTGTATTGTTAAAATGTAATCCTCTCCTAATAAGGTTATCCCTCGTGGCTACCTTATTTATTAACACTTTCCAAGCGCAAAATTGAGTTGTAGGTAGTGCTTTAATTTTCTAGAATTTTCTAAATAGGTCATCATTCACATCAGTAATTTCTAAATAGGTCCTAATCTTGTCATGTGTTGATCTTTGTATATTGCACTTTCAGCTCTTTTCCATATCCAATTGTCACCTATTTCCCTTCTGATCCTATTCCCATGTCTAGAAATTCCTCTACCATTTGTTTTTCTCACTCAAACCAATTTCTTCTCCAATAAAGTGTCCACTCCCACTTTTCTCCTCGCCACTCACCGACTTTCACTATCAAGGCCTCCTTTTGGGTTGAATTAGCAAAGAGTCTTAGATACCTAACTTTTAAATTATGGTTTGTCAACCACTTATCCTCCTAAAACATTATTTTATTTGCATTACCTAATTTTCAAACTAAACTATCATTAAATCATCCTCCTAACAACGCATGACCTCACATGCTTCTAAGATCCTTCCACCACAGATTCAAGAGAGCTATCATTAATACCATCTAGGTTTCTTCAAGATCCATACTTAGATTCTAGAATTTGTTTCCACAAGTCGTTATTATCTATGCATAATCTCCATTTCCATTTTCCTAGGAATGCTATATTGAAACTTTTAATATCTTTCACTCCCAAACCTCCTTGTTCTTTCTTATTACAAATAATCTCCTATTTCACCCATGGCATCTTTCAACCTTCATGTCCCCAACTCCACATGAATTCCCTTTGAATCTTGAGAGTTATTGTGCATTCTCCAAGAAGAAAATGAAATGTGTTTATATTCTCCATCTTTCAACTAGTGTTCCCAACTGCTCACAATTTTTTTCGCAGAAAAGTTTACTTTGCATAATACTCTTCTTCAATAAATCAACCTACATTTCAATTCTCCACTTAAATATAATATAACATGACACCTCTAATATAAATTATACCAACTAATTAATTAAATTATATTAAATTATATTAAATTACACGTTCCAACTTAACTTCAGTTAATTAATATGTTTTTTTTTTCTTTCTTATATCATCATCCACTTTAATTTTGTGATTTAAAATAGTATTATATAAAATCTTTTGCATGCCATGTTTGATAATTTCATTTCACACAATTAAACCAATTGCATTGTAACCAATTATACCAAAGCGAATTGACAAAAAAAGAAATAATAGAAACAACTTTGTATAAAACATTCCTCAAAGCACAACTATCATTGAAGAAAAAAAAACAAGCACGTCTACTAAATAAAAAAAAAAACTTAAAATCATGTTTAGTAGCACAATTTCAAAACAAATAAAGATGTTCCAGAATATACCACTTCGAATACGACAAAAGAAAAACTACTCGTCTAACATTAAAGTCGTGCTTGGTATAACAGGACTTTTCAATTTCAAAATCACCCTCTCATGCACGATTTAACCTAATTTTATAATTTTTTAATAAATTTACTCATTTCAAAATTTTTCATCTAAATCTGCATCATTTGTCCTTTTTCAACAAAATTAATAACATTATAATATTATATAGCAGGTTACGCGCTAAATATGGCAACAAATTTCATTACTATGAATTTACATCAAATTTGCATGCCACTTACCACACCTAAGTCTACTTTTGTAACACTCATTCATCTAAATCTCACAATATTTACTACTGGGACTATTACTTACATCCCATGTATTTTGCCACAAAACCAGAGTTTTTTTTGCATCCAATATATATAGTGCTCATCATAATTTCAATACGCTTGTGTAGCATGTAGTACAGAAAATTACATGCTAAAGGAAGTTGTCGGGGCGGTTGAACGCGAGAGTTCAAGGAACTGAAAAAAAAAAAATATGTGTTAACTTTGAAATGTTCAGTTGTAAAAACAATTGTGGTATTGAATTCCTTTCTGAATTTTATCTTTCTCTTTTTTTTCCTCTTCTTTATATTAAACGTTATATGACATAAGTGGGTCACAGGCCTCAACTGTATTTGGTTCTCGTTGAACCAAGATAAATAATCTTCATAAATGCCAACGGGACCTACAAATGTAAAAGAGCATAGAAAAAAAAAAACTTTATTGTGTTTCAGTAAAAAACTTACAATTGAGAGAAAGGCTATCTCTATTTAAATAGAGTTGCGTAAAGTAAAAACTATTATATAAAAACAGGAGAAGAGCTTTAATCAGCAAAAATGAGCCACTTTTAACACTCTACACCCTCTCCTTATGTGACTGTGTTTCTGAATCTTTCTTTAGGTATGCATTGGAAGGTGACTCTTCAATGAGTGAAGATTCAATTGTGATTCTAATTGTTTGTTTGTTTGTTGTGATTGTTGTTTTTGCTGTAATTGGGTTCAATTTCATTGTTCTTGGACCTTCCATTCACACATTCTCAATAAGATTCTTGTTGCGATTATTGGTTATTGAACTCCTTCTGGTACACCTTGCCACATAATATATTATTACCTTATATATTTTGTACACGTTATTTGAGAGGAATCACCACTCAAAATAAGGCTTTTTTCTCATTTTGGTGTACTTTTCAATTTTAATTCTCAAAATAGGTAGAAAAAAATTTATTTACGGTAAATTTTGCCAACTAGATAGTTATAATTTCAAACTGGTCAAAATAAGAGTGATGTGTTGGCAATTTCAATTAATGACATTAATTAAAATTGTTTCTCTCTCTTCAATCATTTTTTAATTATTTGATACTATGATCCTAAGTTTAACAATTAACAAAATAAATAATAATAATTAACAAAACTATAACATGAATATTAAGAGATATAAATTTATTTTAAATTAAAATAAAATAACATAATGATAATAATAATAATAAGAATAATT
>Ga0209700_108933_pt1 | contig 12218 bp, 6 predicted proteins | sample SiratroredBW_FD_187528 | JGI IMG/M metagenome (GOLD analysis project Ga0209700, IMG submission 187528) | Root nodule microbial communities of legume samples collected from California, USA - Siratro red BW (SPAdes) (version 2) | ecosystem: Host-associated > Plants > Roots > Nodule | place: USA...
TATATATATATATATATATATATATTTGTTATTATAAATATTCTTATTCTAAATGTTATTATTATTATAAACCTTATTATTATTAATATTACTATTATTACTATTACTATTATTATTATTTGTATTATTATTCTAATAATTATTAATATTATTAATATATTAAGTATTACTGACAAAATAAATCCTTCGATAAATTGGCGGACATCTTTCAGTAAATTATCGCCTATTTACCGACGAATTTCGTCAATAATTAGCTTTTTCTTGTAGTGAAACTTGATAGTCTAGTCTGTACAAACAGACTAGAAAATCTAGTCACTATAAGAAAAATATTATTTAGAGATCAATTTTTAGCTGCCAAATGAAATAGTTACTAATTGTGACTAAAATAGTCACCAAATTAGATTGTTAAATAACTACAAAATAGAAGTAATGATTGGATTTAGTGACCAATTAAGTCAAATAATTGGTATCTAACATTAGCTACCAAGGTGACTTATGACATTAGATTTTAAATTAGTCTCTAATTTCATTTGGTAGCTAAATATTGGTCTTTAAATAGGTTTTTTTTCTTTAAGTGCACACAAACAGACTAATATACCTAGTATTAAATAAACAGATTAAATGGTCTGATATGTACAAACATACTAGATGATCTAATGATGTAAAGTAAACAAATAAATTAGACCATATACATAAATAAAACAGATGATTTAATATAAACAAATATACTAAATAAGCTAGTGATAAACATAAAAGACTAGAGTAATAAAAAGGTTCCCAAACTAAGTCATGCTTAACTCATATTTTTTTTTTCTTTTACCTCATAAAAAAGACGTGAAAAAAAATAGATGTATAGAAGTTATGCTGGAAGACACGACTTCCATTCAATTAAAAATAATGATTATAAACAAAAATAATAAAATCGAGCCTCATAATTTAAAAAAAAATATATTACAAGTTAAAAAAGTTAAAAACAATTATTCTGACTTAAATTTCTTGCTTAGACGCATAAGTTTCAAAATCATTTTCCTAAATACAACTTTTTTATTTTCATAAAAAATATTTTGTCCGTTTCAGTAGATCTCAAAACCAATTTCACCATATCCATAAAAAAAACGTCAATGCCAACATTTAAAATCAAGTTTTACGTTACCAAATCAAAAGTCCAAGTTAAAAAGAAAATACTATAAATATCTTATAAAAGTTCTTATATTAAATAACTTATTCAGACGAACATTTGTATAATTTATTTAGAAAAAATAAGTATAATTTTCTATAAAGTAAAAATAATGAAACTTTTTTTGTAAAAGTATTTATAAAAGGCTCATCCAACTGATACCTATAATCTTGTTCAACTCTGCTATTCTTTATCATCAGTCAAAGGATGCTGCATCAAAAATATAAATGCTTTCTCTTTTTTCACCCAACTTGCTACCAACACAGACTCCACTTAAATGCAGAATCTAGCAGAAAAGGAAATAGATATACAAAATCAAATACGGTCAAATAAGTAGCAGAGAAAGAAGAGATTTTGCAGCAACCATTGAAGGCCCACCATAACCACACTTGCTAAATTTGAGCACACACAAAACATTGGCAATTTAGATGTGATAAAATGAGATTTTGGCATAAAGTTTTGGAATAAATATTATTTTATACCACTATTAAAAAATACATCCACTGCCATGTGCAAGAAAATATTATATTTTAATAAAATAATATTATTTTCAGATATTAGACGGGTATAAATTAGTGTCAACTTATCATTGTTGAAAATTTTGTGACAAAAGAAAAAGTGGTTCACCCCTTATGGGACCAAACACATAACACACCATATCTGCTCTTTTAGTTCCCTGCAAAGGATTTCTTCTGTCCCCTCTTAACTGCTATTTGCCACATGTATGACCACAATCATTTACCATACTATGCCGACCTAGATAGAGATCACTCATCAAGACTTTGTTTGGATCACTCATTCAAAATTGAGACTAAAAAAAATAAGAAATTTTTTTTAAGAAGAGGTTGTTTAAATTAAGAAAAATAGAGAAAAAATGAAAAAGTTATAAATATAAAATAAAAAAGTGTGTCAATTTGATAATTTTAAATTATCAGGATACCCTTTTGTTAAAAATGAAATTATGGGTCAATCTCATGCCTTCATAAAGGTTAAGGTAAATAAATTAATATATTTTATCTAACTGATTTTTTTTCTACAAATTGCATGTTTTTATCTAATAATTCGAATTATATAAACCTTACTATTTATTTTACATTTTCAGACAAATATCTTGATCCAAACCTTCACCATTCATACAAAATTATTTTCTCTCTTCTTCTTATAAGGAACAACTTTAGAAATAAAGAGCACCCAAGAGAATGGTTCTAAGGTAAGCCCTCCTCAAAAGGGTTCTTAATTCTTTCTTTTATTGGTATAAAAACTTCCTAGTTAGAAAATTTCTACAAAGTTAATTTAATAACACACTCAAATGGTAATTAAAAGGATTAATTATAATTTTGATTTTTATATTTTACTAAATTTCATGTTTTTTATTTATATTTTTAATTTCTTGTCATTTATTTATTCATTAGTAGTTTTGGTCTTTGAGTTTATTTACACAACTTTAATATTTTAATTGTCGGCAAAATGTTTATTACTTTGGACACGGCAACGTAAAACTGGAGAAAAAAATACATGATACTAGCGACTTTTTACATGATTAACGGGAATAGTAGTTACTAGGACTTGTTAATGTAATTTGATAGTAATTCAGCATATTTTTCAAACGGAAAATTGATTAACTGTACATATAATTAAAAATTAAGATATTAAAATTAGGGAAAAAAAAATTAAGACAAAAATATGAATTTTATAAAATGTATATACTGTTATACACTTATCCTTTGATAGATGGCTTGGGCTGATTTGGACAGCTGAAAAGCCAACTTTTGGAATGGGCCGATAATGAAGGTTCGAGTGATTCTTCCTGCACCTCCGTGACGAGTTCCTGCAACACCATAGTTTTTCAAAATTTTCATTTTAAACATAATGAAAAAACCAAAATATCCTTTGTCTACGACTCATAGTGTAAAAATTTTGAAACACATTACGGGTTTTACAACCCGCAATGTAAAAATTTTTGAAACACATTGCGGGTTGTACAACCCGCAATTCAAAACAATTTCAAAAAAGAATTGCGGGTTGTACAACCTGTAATGTGTTTCAAAATTTTTTACATTGCGGGTTGTACAAATCGCAATACATTTAGAAAAAATTTTGTATTGTGAGTTGTACAACCCGCAATGTATTTAAATAAAAATTTGTGTTGCAGGTTATATAACCTGCTACTGTGGTGTAATGGTGGTTATCACATTAGTCTTATACCTAAAGGTTCAGCATTACACCACAGCAGCAGGTTTGTCAACCCACAATACAAAACTTTTTTTAAATACATTGGGGGTTGTACAACCCGCAATACATTTAGAATTTTTTTTAAATACATTGCAGATTATATTGCGGGTTGTACAACCCGTAATGTAAAAGGTGCAAAAAATATAATTGCGGGTTGTACAATCCGCAATGTATTTATTTTTTAATTGTATTGCGGTTTGTACAACCCGTAAAGTGAAAAAAAAAAATGAATCGCAATTACCATTAATAAAGGCTATTTTTGTCTTTTTCTCAAGGCTAAAATAGGAATATGTTAGAATTATGGAGGTGCAGTAAGTCACCATGGAGATGCAGGAAGAATCAGTCGGTTCAAAGAAGTAGAGGCATCTAATGATGGGCACTGCATTCTGCACCCCCACATTTTTAAACCTGAACCTGAAGAGATATGAAATGACAAATATGTCCTTGAAAACATACATTAGTTTACGTATTCGGATATGTATTTCTGTATCTAGAAGATACTTTTTGGTATATATAATTCGGTCCATATTAGAAATTCATTTTGAAAAATGTTGAATTTAAAATGTATTAACACATTCTAGAATTCAGAAATGTATTTTGGAATGTATAATTTGAAATATATTAATACATTCTAAATTGGACATTCTGGAATGTATTTTTGAATTCGAAAATATATTATAGAATGCACAATCTAGAACACTTAACGGTAAATTGGAAATTTAATTTTTACAGGACGCAGGATGAAATAGGGGTGTAGAATGCAATGTCTTATAAATGATAGGCTTTTGTTTTCTACACTCTCATAAATATTACTTGCACCTCTTTGCACCCGATACTAATAGCAAAAGTGTAAAATACTCTTTATCTATAACTTAATCTTCAACCCTAATTCTTCTCCTCTACATTTTTTGTTGGTTTCTCTTCTTGGTTACACCTATCTGTTGGACTGACGTTGTTAGTACACCCAATTTTCGCTACTACATGCCTTCTATCGTTGAACATTGTTGAGTGAAAGTCTTCTACTTCTTCTTTAACAAATCTTTCTTCTTTCTCTGAAACTACCAAACCGTTGTAGGTGATTTAATTTTTTTACCTTCGAGATTGCTTAATCCAGAAAACTCTAAGATTTCTCAATTCATAATGTTTTCAGATTTTACAATTCAAAAAGGAGAGAGGCCTTTGCTTATGCAGTGTTCTAGATTGGTCATTCCAGAACACTTCTATAGATTACCCAATTTAGTATATGTTTTTGAATTTCATATTTCAGAAATATGTTCCAAAATCCAAAACTTGAAAACATGCTATGGAATGCAAATTCCTGAACCATGTTCTAGATTGGGTAATCTAGAAAAGGTGTTTGAAATGATTCATCTTGAGCATGCTTTCATAATTCATATTTTGGAACACGTTTTTTACTTGTTATCACTATTCCTTTCACATATGTTCTTATTTAATGATATTTATGTGTGTTTTGGTGTATTTGCATATAGTCATGGTTCGAATTATAAAAGGTAGTTCTCAATCTAGTCACGTGTGACCAATTATCTTTACAAGACAAACAAAATATTGGGACCTAGTTTCATTCATGAGGACTTTGAAGACGACAATGTACAAGTGGAGGAACCTCATTTAGTGGTGGATGATTCTTTTTAAAGAGAGCCTGTGGACATTTCATTACTCACAAATTATGAGGAACATTCTTTTTTCCAGCTATGAAATGGAGTGGTATGGAATTATGTTTATATACATTAGGTTATACATTTAAAATACTTAAATAGTTATTGATAATTGCGGCAAGCTAAACTTGGAGTCCCTTAGATGGAAGATGAGTAAGTTGGGTTTCTCACATGAGTGTATAAAAGTCGTAGTGATGTAATCTAGGTTAAAAACTCTTGTTAAGGTTAGTTAGGAGACTACATACAAAGGATTATTGTCTGTATTTGTTGAGAGGTGATACATTGTTTCAAAACCTTTTCATCCACCTATAGGGAAGATGACCATCACACTTGATGATGTGTCTAATCTTTTGCACCTTCCAATTGTGGGACAATGTTATACTTACGTCACTTTAGATGGAGTTGTAGCACTAGAGGTGTTGGTAGAGGTGCTTCATGTTGATATGTTATTGTATCTATAGAAATCAAACAATGTTGTCATGTACATTTAAATTGGTTAAGAGAAATATATGATAATGCACGTACGAACAGGAAATGGACTATTGCATCACAATATGTGTTGCATTTGGTTGCTTACACATTTTTCACCGGTCAAAGTGGTACCTCAGTTAGTGTGTCATACTAAGGTTTGTTCTAAGATTTGTACCTACAAACATGAGCATTCGAGTGATCCTAGTTATGCAAACACGAAACAACTAGCTAGTTATGCAACTTTGTTGTAAGTTAGTGTTATAAATGTTTTATTGTTTGTAAAGGCATTATTTTTATGTAGTGATATGAGTTATAATTCATTGAATTTTTTGATGATCCTATTACAAGCATGGATTTATGAGTATTTTATTGGCATGGAGTTGAGACAAGTGGTTGCGACTATGAAAAGGATGCCCCATTGCACATGAGATATGGAGTTAGCATAATGTCTTCAATTGCAACAATCCAATTCCAACTTGATAATCTCACTTGTCCAACTACATGAAGACTCTTATGAAATAAAGCTTGTTATGCAAAACTTGCAATCTTTTTTGTATTTTGTGATGTTAAAGATGTGTATGACCCACATGAAGACTCTTTTGAGATGAAACTTTCATTGCATTACATTGCAAAGTTATCATGTTAAATCTTAAAGAAAACATAAGTTTCCCATGGAGGTTTAAAGCATCCTTTTTAGGCTCTAATGTGCAACATTAACCCTACATATCAAAATAATTATGGATACGTATAAGCTTTGCACTACATGACACAAATTGTATGAAAAAAATATTCATACATGTTACTTGTTGTGTTCCTTTAAGTGCAATACCTTATTAGTTTATGCCTTAACAATATTTTTTATGTGGAATTAATCATATATCTTTCATATATTCAAAAAATACAGGTCATGTTGAACAAACAACTTCAAATGCAACAACACGATGTTCAAATCCTCTACATCATTACAATCTATAACATTTCCCTAAGCATCTGTCCCTTGATCTTATGTCTCTCTTGGGTGCACTGACATTTTACACTTTACATTCAAACTTATTTTCTATATTAAAGAAGAATAGAAGAGTTTACGATAACATTGTTATGGATTTTGTTGCCCATTTACCATGGTTAGTGAGAGGCCATGATGTGTAGATAATAGCTGATCAACTGACAAAAAGTGCACATTTTCTACCAGTGAGTTTGAATATATCCATGGTTAAGTTAGTACAATTGTATATTAGAGAGGTAGTAAGATTGCATGAGTACCTTCCAACATTGTATCAAATACGGATCCTAGGTTTACATATAGGTTTTGACAAATTTTGTAAGATGCTTTAGGGACTAGGTTGAGAATGTGTTATTCTTATCATCTTTAAACAGATAGACAATTTGAGATAACGATCTAATCTTTAAAAGATCGTTTGAGGACATGTGTATTGGATCATTTGGGGAGTTGGGATGACATGTTGCCTTTAGATGATCTCACGTACAATATCAGCTCTCATGCTAGCATCAAGATGACACCTTTAAGTGAGAAAGTGTAGGACTCCTCTGTATTGGTATCAAGATGAAGTAGTGTTGGTTGACCAGAGGTGCTCTAACAAACTACTGAGAAGGTCTGAAAAATCAAAGAAAGGATGAGAACTTCTTAGAGTAGACAAAAGTCTTATGCAGATTAAAGGAAAATGCGCCTTTGCAGTTTGCAACAAGGGGTTGTGTGTTTATTAGAGTAACGCTTACCAATGAAGTTGGGAGAGCTATCAAATCTAGAAAGTTATCTCATAAGTTTATTGGACATATTAGATTCTTAGAAGGATAAGTCTAATGGTGTATGAGATTAGTTTGCCTCCCCCAATTGGCCAACCTTCATAATGTGTTTCGTGTATCTTAACTGAGAAAGTACATTCCTGATCTTAGCCATGTGTTGGAGTTGAATGATGTGTAGGTAAAAGATGACTTGTTTTTTACGGCTAGACTAGTTAGGATTAGTAGCTAACTATTAGTACAGTGAAGGTGTTATGGAATGCTAAGTCTGGAGATTCCACAAGAGAGTTAAAAGAAAACATGAGAGAAGCATACCCTTATCTCTTTCCTAATAAGTTAATTTCGATGACGAAATATTTCCTTGTTTGGGAGAATAAGGACCTAAAAAATAGCTTAAGAATAGAAGTGGTACATCTCAAATGAAGTATGAATACTTTAATATTAAAGTTAAAAACTTATAAATAGAAAAAAGTTAGTTATTAAAACTTCATTCAAAAGAACCACCATCTCTCTAAAAACTTTTTTCATTTTCTTTCCATGTCTTTTCTCTATAAATCTAACCAATCTGTCACAACAGGAATCACGATAGGATGACGATTCGAAAAAAATTAACATGTTTTCAAAATAGAGGAGTCACCACCATAGTTTTTATGGAAAACTATGGAAAAACAAAACAAAAAAAAACACAAGGATAAGGCTAGTTTGTGAAAACCGGATCTAGGTCCGGGAGTCGGTTAAGTGTGGGGAAGGTATTAGCACCCCCGACAATGTCCGTCTTATGACGATACCTTTTAATTAAATAAGTAAAACGAGTGTGATTTTTAAAATGTTTATTTTTCCAAAAGAGACAAAATGCAGATGAAACAAACAAAAATATTTTTAATTTTTAGGGCCCGAGAAGGGTTCGCCCTTGCTCCTACGTATTTCCATCAAGGATGAAAAATCAGGATTACGTAGTTCTTTAGTAGAACATTGTTTGTTGGGATGTTTGATATTTTTAATTTTGAAAATTTTATATTTTTTATATATTTTTAGAAATTGGTTTAAAAAAACTTTTGTATTTGGAAACAAAATTCGTATTAGCTATTGTTTCACATGGACGGCCATTTGAATATCTGAACGGAATAATGGAACTTTTTGAATTAAATTCTTCATGACGCGCGCGGTCAATTGAAAATTTAACTACAAAATTTTCAAATAAGATTTTTTATTTTGTTTTTTTTTTTAAAAAAATTATTAAAGTAAATTTTATTTTATTATTTGACCCTTTTCATTTTATTCCAGGAATGGGCTAGACCCAACGTATCTGTACCCTTGCACACACAAGTTCTTCCTCCACCCTTAGACCCTCTTCCTACACCTCCATAACAAAATTTAATTCCCAAAGTACCCCTATTGAAATGACTAAAATGACCTCGGTTATTCTAATTAAGAAACAACACAATGTATTCTTCATCTTCACGTAGGTCGAGCACAGTGAAACATCATCCCATTTCGCTCAAATACATCTTCTATAGTGATGTTTTTGAAGGTCTAGAGGGTGATTAAACAATAGGAAAGACTTTTCGACCTTTGAACAGTGTTGATTGGCGACAAGGATCGACAAGGAAGTAAGATTTTTGATTTTGATGTTTTTGGTAGGTCACCTGGATGAAGCCATCCAGTTTGTAAATTTTTGAAATATGTGAACCGGACTGTCAAACATTCGGTTTATAAAATGTTAACCAGATACAAGGAAATGAGGGTGGAATCCGATTTGTAATTTGTAATTCGGACAATAGGTGTACCTCATCCGGTTTGTAAAATATGAATTGGACGCCACCCCATCCGATTCTCAAGAGGAAAGGTTGTTTGCAAACCGGATGGGCAGTGGGTGAACCTCATTTGGTTTGCAAATTTGTACACCGGATGAGGCTTATCCGATTTACATCCAGGCCTAGTGCACCCGCCTCCCACGACGTCCAATGAATCTCAACGCCAAAGTCCCCCGTCGAAAAAATTGTCATCCAGAACCTCCTCAAAAGGCTCCGGGCTCTCTCAACCTCCAGCTCTAGTGCCCCCGAACCCTCAAATCCATCGCTTCGGAGTCCCAAACCAACAAACGCTCCATCAAATCTGCAGGCGCGGTTAAATTCCTAGCTTCGGTTATAACCAACACTATAAACTCGTGTTTAGACGATGATGTGGAGCTGGAGTTGAAAGCAAGCATAACAGATGAAGCATTGAGTTTATTACACAATCTTCATTTATCCGAAACGGTTTGAAGACTCTACTGAGCCACCCCGAGTTTGTACACTAGTTAACAAAGGTTATAGAGAGCACAAAATGTTCACGGATGAGGGTTATGGAAGTGAAGGGGTGGAAGGTAATGCTGACTTTTTTAATTTTAAAATAAAGATATAAGAATAATTTTATATTCATTATAGAGGTAGAGGAAGAGAGTATGGAGTTGGAGGAAGAATTTGTCCCCTACGCATTTTAGCACCTCCTAGGTTTATTGGACCAAGCCCAATACTCATTCACTCAAGTAATGTGTATACAAACCATCTTTTTTTGTTTATGCCCCCTGCCCACGAGTAAAGACATCGAAAGGGCCAAAACAAGCCCAACTTAAAGTCTCGTATTACCTCAGCACAAAAATCCTAGCAAACCCATTAACGTTATGATCACCTAAGTTGCAACGACAGTGGAGCTACCAAAGTGATGGCTCGTGGGGTGTAGACCATGGTGACCCTGCAAGACGCGACGACGACGCGAATGGTGGTGGCACAAATGGTGGTATGGAATGGGAGGACGACAGTGCAAGGTAGCGTTAGCGTGGGAGGTGCGTTTGGGTTATAGGTTGAGGGTGTTATGGAGGGAATACGACTTGGCTTTGGTGGATGTCATGAGGATGTAAAAGAAAAAATAGGGAGGAATAGAGCAATGACAGTGATACAAAGAGAGAAGAAAAAACGACCAAGAGTGAGTTGGTTTGTGCATAAAGAAATGCCAAGTGAGTGAGATCTTGTGGAGGCACATGGAGGTTCTTGGAAGTTTCATGGTGAGTTTGGTGAGGTGTTGAGGAGCAACGGGCTGCGAGGGTTAACTTGCGTAATGTGGATGGCATATGCGTATCCCAACAGCGTCACTTTTGGATTTGAGAGGGGGAAAGGGCATTACGTGAGTGAGGGTGAGTGGCAACGTGAGGGAGAGGTGGAACCGTGAGTGAGTGGCTATTTTGTTGTGGTTGCTGGGAGGGGTTGACGATGAAGGTTTCAAGGATGGTGGTGATCTCCGACATGGCAGCAACGCCGGTACAAGTAGTGTCAAAGGTTGACATGGGAAGGAAAGAGAGGCTGTTTTGAGACTTGGTAGAGGTGCATGGTGTAGGTATTTTCCTGTTAATGTTATGTCATGAAGGAGGTGCATGTGGAAAGTATGAGGATGGTGGTTTTGGGGATCTTTGGAGGCTTAGTGGAGGTGCTTTGACTTGAAGGTTTGGAGAGAAGAAAAGGGTTAAGTGGAATGGGTCTCGTGGGTGAGAGTTTGGCGGGGTATAGTGGTGTTTGGAAGTCTGGGTGGCTGCTATGGAGGTGCTTATGGAGGTTCAATTTTGGTTGTTTGTGCCATGGTGAAAAGAGGTGGAGGAGCATGGTTATGGTGTATAGGTGCTGGCGGTTTGGGTGGCACCGACGGAGAGCGGCGACGAAACTTGGCAAAGGGTTGACGACTTGGCAAGGGGTTGACGAAGGCTGTTGCTGTGGGTGAACGTGGTGATGGGTACATGTCGGTGCATGGAGGAATGATGGAGAGGTTTAGGTGGCTCGGTGGAGGAGAATGTGGCGTTTGGCTGCCAAACTTCTGTGGTAAAAGGGTGAGAGAAGAGGGAAGGTGTAGTTGGTATATGTGCTTTGGTTAGGGCATGGTGTATGGTGGTGAGAGGCTAGGAGCAAAATGTTGTGTACCAAAGAGGGGGCTGCGGTTTTGCAACAATGTTTAGTAGAAACAGTATTCTATGTTGGTTGTGGTGAAGTAGTTAGCAGGTATGAGGAGATGCTTGGTTTGTGCAGTAACATTTTTAAAAGAAACCATATAACGCATAACACCAAACACATGATACTGACAGGAGTAAAAGGAAATAAAAGAAAAAGAGCACTATGTAAGCCAAACTGAAATGTTCCATTAAGATCAAAATGAAGAACTTAGCAAAATACATGCAAAAGAATACTATGTAAAGCCAAACTGGAATTTTCCACTGAGATCAAAATGAATAAGACATATCTTCCAGAAGGCTGTTCGAACAAAATCTCCCTTTGACATTTTTTCTTCTTTTTCTTCTTCCTCTTATCTCTACCAAAAGATCCCCCTGTTTTTCACTTTTCACCCCCTCATAGCCCCGTCCTCGCTCCTTTCTCAGTATCTCTTTTTCAAATAAAACCAAAATGACCCCTTCCTATGATCGATTTCCCTCTTTTTTTTTTTCAAATGAATTGAAGAGTCTCTAGGTAGCTTTGAAATGCAAAGTCTTCGTAACATCAAAAGGGAATTGCATAAAAATGTTGTGCTGCTAGGACTAGAATAGTGTTTGCAGGGGTCAAAGTTACCATTTTTTTGTCTCTAGACACAGGGTGTGTAAGCAACCCCAACGCATGCCAAGTATATTTCAACCCTCTCCTCTTTTGTTTGACAACCAAATGGATAAAAACTAAGGCTCACTTTTATCTTTGCGGAGAATGAAGCTTTGAATCATATTTCTTGACTAATTAAAATTTTTTATATTATATTATATTTTTTTTTGACAATTGTGAAAAAGACAAATTATGTTCTTATTTGTATTATTTTTGAAAATAAGAGAAGACAAGAAAATTCAAATTGATTAAAAGTTTATTTTTTTTTTGCTTCTTTTTTTTTTTTTAAAA
>Ga0209700_108935_pt1 | contig 12211 bp, 10 predicted proteins | sample SiratroredBW_FD_187528 | JGI IMG/M metagenome (GOLD analysis project Ga0209700, IMG submission 187528) | Root nodule microbial communities of legume samples collected from California, USA - Siratro red BW (SPAdes) (version 2) | ecosystem: Host-associated > Plants > Roots > Nodule | place: USA...
TGCTTTTCGAAAGTGTTTGTTTTGATAATTCTGAAAGTGATGATTCTCATTCCTTTAAATACCCAAAATCAGTTTTAAAAACTGCTTAGCTGTCAAAATTCAATTAATTGAACAAACCATTCAATCAATTGAATTTGACCGTTAATTTGACCCAGTCAAAGTTTTCAGTTGTAACAGCCATAACTGTATTTCTGTTGTAACAGAAATAACTGTCACATTTAATCGATTTTTTTGGAAATTCAATCGATTGAAAACCTTTTTCCAACAAAAACATTTTGGGTTATTTTTATTAAAAACAGTTTTAATAAAAATCTTTGTGAATCTTTTTAACACCTTAGAAGTGATGATCCATGCCACAAGTGATTAAGGACTAAGCCAATCACCAACACACAAACCCAACTAAGGACCAAAACCTAAACCCAACTATCTTCATGTTGGCACAAAGTCTTCACTTGAATAATTCTGGCCCATGTTGGTTCCAACAGATTCTTCATGAGGCAGTCTTCATCAGCTTCATATACCAAGCCTTGGTGCTCATAATATTGACTTTATCAAATCACGTGCTTAGCCTTGGTGCTAACAAAATGTGTATATCGTAAGGGTCTTTCATAAGAACATTTTAACATGAATCCAATGGGTAAAGTTTTCGCTTGAATTTTGCCTTTCTTTAAGACTTTTGCAAGCTTTTTCTTGCATTTGAGTCAATTTTGTCATATAAGTTGTATAATGTTTTGTGTGCCCTTTGTTTTTTATCATTTCCAGTTTGTGTTTTTGGATTCCTTTGCATTTTGTCTCATAATTTTTAGAATCTTAAAGGTTTAGTGTGCTTGGATTTGCTTTATCTTTTCACTTGAGAGATAGTATTTCTTGATTTGAACTTCAGGACAACTTTTGAGAAAACTTGGACTTCTCTTTTTTATTCAATTGAGTTCAGCTAACCCTTTCATATTCGTTCATTTCTTTTAGATTCTAAGCCCATACACTTGAGTGAAAACACTTAGAGAATGATCAGGACATTTTTCTACTAACCATTACACTTCTTTTGATAGTTTTTGTGCCTTTTTTTTGTCTTTAACTTTTTGTGTAGGTTTTCATGGCAATTCTTGATTAGATGAGGCAACAAATAGAACAACTAAAGAATCTTATAAATGCAAAAAGAGATAGAATAGAAAGAAGGTCCTTAAGATCTTCTAAAAATTTGAGAAATATTTAAAGGATATTTACCTATCAAAAAGAGAAGACACCATTACAAGGGTGAACATGACGAAAGTAGTAAAAGATTCATGCTTTTACATGAAATAATCATTTGATTCGTTAACTTCAAAGGCTAAGGCAAGGATCTAAAATTATTATAAGGATGGTGTAAAGAGAAAAATGGATATATTTTTGAATGGCCTAAGCAAAGATGTCCAAGAAGAGATAAAATTGCTACGTTATTATTCTTCGAAGGAAATTTTCCAACAAGTTTCCATAGTGGAAAATCAAGTAAAAAAGAGAAAAGCCTCTGAAAAATACACCACATGGAATGCTTCAACTAAGGTTAAGCAGGAAGAGGGCCATATCAAGGTAAGTCTTGTAAACCCTCTCATTCTTCTTTTTAAAAGATTTTAAAAACTCTTCATCTTCTAAAGAGTATACAAATTCTTCTTCTTCATCTTCTAAAGAGTATACAAATTCTTCTTCTTCATCTTCTAAATCTTCTAAAATTCTTCACTCTTCTTCCCTTATAGGAACCAAACTTCTTCTTTATCTTTTTTATCCAAACCCAATTTTCAAGAAAGCATAAGGAAAATGAAATTTTCTAAATGCTTGGGTTACATACATATTTCTTTAGATTGTCCAAATGAAAGGTTTAGGATGTTAAAAGATAAAGAAAAAGTAAGTTCACCATATTCTCTATCTTCTTCTAATATTTAAGTGATAAAGAGTGTGATTTGTTGACGGTTAGGCCCGGGTTGGACATGTTAAAAATGATTTAAAAAAAAACATAAAAATGAATAGAACATGAAGTCTTATTATTAATGGAGGAAGTTGTACCCATGTAGTAAGTTGAAGGTTGGTTGAAAAACTTAAACTCCCCATCATTCCTCATTCAAAACCTTATAAGCCACAATGGTTAATTGAAGATAGGGAAATTCAAATGACCAAACAATTTGTTCCCTCCTTTTCCATTGGTAAAATTCATGGTAAAGTTTTATATGATGTTGTGTCTATGGAAACAAACCATTTGTTGTTAGGAAGACCATGACAATATGATAGAAATGTCATACATCATGAGATTGCTAATACTTACTCTTTAATGTACATGGGCTTCAGATCATATTAAAACCTTTGTCTCTTAAAGAAGTGGATAAGGATCTAGTACAAGATACTTTGATCCTCAAGAAAGCAAGTTCCACTTTGTCAAAGAAGGTTCTTACCGTAATAAAATCTATTGAATTTTCAATTCTTAAACATTTACATTTGTCTTACCATAGTTATTTCTTTTTCCTTAGATGTTACAAAGTGTTGTGGAATATTAATTGGAGATAAAAATTCCAAAAGTAGGAATCAAAGTAGCTCATAGGCTTTTTAATCTTTCCATGAATTAACTACTACAAGGATTTAAGGAATTACAATAGTCATATACTATTGAAGAGAAGAAATCTTCAGTACTTGAATATTCTTCAAATACTTTGAAAACATGTGATATTGGACATTCTTCTATAATTATTATCAACTCACATAGCCATATACATCATCATCATATTCATCATTGTCATAATCATCATTATTATCATCATCATCATCATTATCATCATCACATTCTAAAAACAAATAAAAGTAAAAATAAAAAAGAAAATGATAAGACCTTTTGTAGGATATCACTCTTGGGACATGAGAATACATTCCACATGCAAACATGACATACCAAGTAGTTTAGATTTTTGATCCTGAAGGATAAAAAAATAGTTTTCTTAGTAGTAGTAAATAATAAGTCATAACTTCAATGTTTCTTATCTTTCTCTTTGTGATATAGGTCTTTTGAATTTGTGGGTGAATTCCCACTAAGACGGGGAGGATGATATATATGAAGATGAAGAAGAATATGTTGAAGAAAGAGAAGATGATATATGTAGAATAAATAAAATCATGACAAATAAAATAAGCATGACTCTTCAAACTTTCAAGACACATTCAATGAACCTCGGAACTCTTAGGAGGTGCCACTTGTGCTTGCCATCCCAGTCATCAACTAAATCTAGAAAACTACCATATGCATTCCCTAATTTCAAGAGATTACTTTTGTTAAACATATTTAAGTGAGTTAACTCTTGATTAGAAAAGTTAACTACACTTTCTTGTCCCTTCTTCTTATCTTGAACGAAATTTCCACCTATATATGAATGGTTTTTCTCTTTGTAATAATAATAAGAATTTGAAATTGAATGAAATATCTTTGTGAAAATTTGTGATTTAAAGTTGTCTCTTCTCTTATTTTGGTTCTTATATTGAGAAGCCTTTTTCAAGTGCTGAATCCTCTTGCACTTATCTTTGCAACCATTTTTACTTTCATTCTTTTACTTGTTCTTGTTTCCTTATGCATTTTCTTAGATTGTTGAATGCTAACCATCTTCTACCTCCATGAATGCTTCTTGTTGTGCCTTGAATGTTTCTTCTCTCGTGGAGGTCTCCTTCAACTCTTTTTGGGTTAATCAAGATCCCCCAACATCCAAAAAACACATATCAAGTCATATCACTGTGAAACATATACCTCTTCATTTATAAATATATTCACAAAGGAACTTTTGACATCTATCTGAAAAAGTTTGAAAACACTCATGGTAGCATAAGCTAAAAATAATCTCACAACATCTAATTTAGGAACATGTGAATACATCTCATCAAAATCAATTTCTTCTTCTTCATTATAACCTTTAGCCACGAACTTAGCTTTATTCCTAGTGATAACACCTAATCCCTCATTTTATTTCTAAAAACCCATTTAGTACCATTACATTATTTTCTCTTATTCTAGGCACAAGAATCCAAACATTACTTCTGATAAACTAATTCAGTTCTTCATGCATTACAGAAATCCAATTTTCATCTTTTAAGGCATTACACACATTTTTAGGTCCAGTTTGTGAGCAAAAAGCCATAGTTTCATAGAAATTGTTCAATGAATGTCTGGTAGATACTCCCTACTTAATTTGGCCAATGATATTATCAAGAGAGAGGTCTCTAAGAATCATTTACTCTTTAGGAAGATTTGCATGAGATTATGGTTCAACAGCAGATTCACTAAATTCAGTGGGATTTTTTTGAATGATTCATCTTAAACATTGACAAAATATTCAAAGGCTCATTTTCTTCTACATCATTCTTATAAGGCACTTGTGTCTCGTTGTTATATTCATCAAATAAAGCATGCACATACTCCTGTACTGTCATGAGCCTTTTAATGTAGACACGATATGCATGACTATTCAATGAATATCCTAAGAAACCTTCATCAGCTTCTGCATGAAACTTGTGAAGGTTCTCTTTGCCATTATTCAACACAAAACACTTGCAACCAAAGACTTTAAGATGGCTAATATTGGACTTTTCACCGTTATTCAACTCATAAGGGGATTTCTTGACAATTGGCATAATAAGCACTTGGTTAAGCATGTAACAAGTTGTATTAAAAACATCAACCCAAATATATTTTTGGATGAAAAGTTTCATTAAGTCTTTTATTAGCAAGTTCTTTTAAGGATATGTTTTTCCTTTCATCTACTCTATTTTGCCTTGGAGTTGTAGGTGTAGAAAAAATGTGTTTTATGCCATATTTTTCACAAAATAGATTGAATTTTTCATTTTGAAATCCTCACCCATCCCCTCTTCCAATATTACCCCTTATATAGCTAATGCAGTAGTTATTTTCAATTGGTAAAAGCTTGGCAAGCTTTTTAAAGGCAAAAAAAAGGCATCTTTGTTGGAAACAATTAATGATGTACATGTGAACCTAGAAAAACTCATCTACAATAGCAAGTCAATGTGAAGCCAATTTAAGGGACCTTTTAATTGAAACAAACTTTTTCAATTTAAAATATATTTTTCTTTTGTTTCCATTTTTGACAAGCTTCACACACCTTGTTCTTTTCAAATTCAAGCTTTGAAAGACCATTCACTAAATCTTTTACAATTAACTTGTTCAGATGATGTATATGAATGTGTTATCCTTCTATGCCATAACCATGAACCATCACTTTTGTTAGTACACATTCAAGATTAGATCTAGCATGGCCAATTTTTAACATATAAATTGTTAACCCTTTTACCAATTAGGTAGGCTTGATTAGTTGCAAAAATCACATATTAAGAATAGAATTTGTTCAAAAATGATCTTGTGACCTTTGTCACACAGTTGACTAATGACCAGCAGACTATGCTTTAAACCTTACACATAGAGTACATTTTGAATGATTATAGAATCATTATCTCCTATATCTCCACGACCAAGTATCCTTCCTTCATTGTTGTCACCATATGTGTCACATCCCTCAGATGTCAGAATAAGATTGACAAATTTTGAAGCATCACGAGTCATATGCCTTGAACAACCACTTCCAAGATACCACAACTACTTCTTAGCTTTAAAGCGTACCTGCAAAGCAAGTTTAAGTAGTAGGATATAGTATCCTTATTAATTTGGGTCCACCAAGGTTAAATCTTTCTCCAATAATTTTTTGCATCCATTTTACTGGTAAGATATGGTACCCTTATTAATTTGGGTCCACCAAGGTTAAATATTTTTTCAACAATTTTTGGCATCCACTTTACTGAGCCATAAGGAACATCAAACTTTCTACTTTTATAGATTTTAACAATACGGCCTTTTTGCATATAACAAAAAAAAAGTGATAGATGGTGAAGTATTTGATTTTTTGTAAGAGAAGAAATTTTTAAACTATTTTACTTTGCCATGAAAACCAGGTTTATAACCAATTTCAACTTTACGAAAAGCACAGTTTTGTGATCCAAGTAAAAATTTCATATTTGCTCTTCGCATTGCAAACTTGGCTAACATAATGGACTTTGCTTTGTAAAGCTTTACACGTTTTACAATTTTTCACTGACTTGATAGATTCAACACAACTACGAGACGAATTTTTATATATGATTTCTAATTTTTCAAAATCTATTATGGCATTACTCAACTCTTCCTTTGGTGTAGTGGCTCTATTTTTTAGCCAATTGTTCAAACCCTTCTGTTTATTGTTGGAAAGGACCAACATGTTAGCTTCTTTATGAGTTTCTTTGAATGCATTTAATAACTGACTATAATTTTCTCTGTTGACAAAAAAGTTAAAATTTACACTACTGATTGACCATTCATAGCCAGCCATCAAGCATACATTCTCTTCTTCATCTTCTTTTGATGAAACACTAAATGATGTTTCATCATTGTCTTACTAGGCTATGCATACCCTTCTTGTTTTGGTATTATTCTCATTTTTCGTATAGAAACCTTTTTCCTTGTTTTGAAAATTTGGACATTCAATTTTGATGTCCTTGTTTATCACAACTAAAACAAGTAAATTTGAATAACTAGATTCAAGTTTTATGGAATTGTACCTTTTCTGTGAAACATTTTTTGTCTTTGCTCTTTTTTTTTAAAACTCTCCCAAATTTCCTGGTCAGTAGGTTCGTGTTTTTGAAAAAATACATTCATCATATTCATTCTCACTAGTTTCTTTTTTGAAACAACAGTCTTAAATGTAATGCTCTTGACCTTCTTGTCACTGCTCTTTTGCTCGTTCAACAGATTCAATTCCAGCTCATATTCCCTCAACTTAGCAAAAAGTTATGTAATGGTCAAGGTTGACAAATCCTTGGATTCTAAAATTGCAATCACTTTAGGTTGTCAACTTCTATCAAGATATTTCAGCTCTTTGATGTTTAACTCCTACTCATTAGACGATTTACAATATGTGTAAATCATTTATGTACATCAGTTATAGTCTCTCATTGTTGCATTTTAAAAAGCTCATAGTGCTAAACCAAGTCATGTTTTCTAACCTTTTTTACACTAGAAGTTCCATCACGTGTAACCTCTAAAATGTCCTGCATCTCCTTAGTAGGAGTACATTAAGAAACCCTGAAAAACTCATGAAGATTCAAATTAACAATGATTATTTTTCAAGCCATGCAATCATATTGAACTTTGTTGTTCTCAATTTCATACCATTCAGATCAAGATTTATCAACAAGTTCACTTTTAAGCACATTTTTAGGGACAAAAGGTTCATTAATAATGGCATCCCAGTGTTAGCACCAAGAGCTGCTATATGATTTGATGAAATCAACACAAGAATGGATTCTACAATGGATCATAGCTAGTAACGTGGATTGCATGAAGATTCATAGAGCTTGTTGGAGTTTTGGTCCTAGTCTTAGACTCTATGTGTGTGAGAGTTTGGTTTTGGTAAAAATCATATGTTGCATGTTTCATAATTCAAAGTAAGCTCCAAAACTGATTTTGCTTAAACAAATCATTAAAAAGGTTTAAATAAGAACAAATCAGATTTTGAGAAACTATTTTAGAAAGGAATTCAATAAACTGGTTTCAGATTTTGAACTTGATGAATTTTCTTCTAAGTCACAAAAAATTCAATCGATTGAGCGGTTGATACAATCGATTGAAGTTTTGACAGGACTTATGATCAATTTTCTTATATAAAGGTCAAACACGTGATTTCATTATATAAAAATTCATTTGAGTGAATACTTGTAAAATTTCCAAGAGCGAAACGCGCGAACACCTTGAGATCTTTTAGCAATCAATTTTCATCAAGAACACGAATCTTGAAGCATTGCTTTGGATGTGAATTCGTGAAACTGTGATTTTTATCCAAAGCTAATACTCTGTTCTTAATACAATTTGTAATCTATTGAATAGACTCACTGCTGAAATTATTTCACTGATTGATCTTTCTTGTACTGTGAGTGTGGTGTTACGAATTACATAGGGATTGTAATTGTAACTAGTTAGTGCAATAGGTTCTGCATTGGTTTGACAGCTGTTGTAAGATTTAGCAGGTTGTTCACTACTGGGAGCAGTGGTTGCTTGTAGATTGCAAGTGGTGTGTATTGTGTAAAACTGATCTTGGTGATCTTTTTTAGTGGAACTCTTTGCTGGTTGGCAAAGGACTGGACGTAGCCCTTGAGGAAGGGTGAACTAGTATAAATCTTTGTGTTCTTGATCTTTCTTTCTCTCTTCTTGAACACTTATCATTTCTGCTATCGTCCATTCAATTAATTATTTTTCATGCTCAATTAATTTATTGTCCTTCTGGTTTTTTTTTTTTTTTTTTTCTGTGAAACTATTATATTTTCTACATAATTGACTGAAACTGTTCTCGATTATACTTGAGTGCTTACTGTCTTCTGATATCACAATTTAGTATATTGAATTTCTGGAAACATATTTTCTTGATTAAATTATTAGTTCTTGATTTGTCAATATATCTGAATAACTTGTATTGTGTGACTAATCTAAAATTTACTGCAATTACTATTCATCTGGTTATTATTGTGTAATTCTTAATTACATTTTATAATCAATAACTTCCACTTCTAATTCTGGTGGTGTTACTGTTGACTTATTTGTATTCTTGATATCATACAGATTAATTATTTCTTAACTAGTTTGATTTACATTCTAATTTCTGTTAAGTGCTTTTGTTGTTTTCTATTTCTGAGTATAGCTTGACTTCTGAACTGCTTAATTGAGTGCTTTTGTATTCAGTTGATTGTTTCAGTGATTCCTGTTAACTATTGAGTGCTATTTTTCAGTACTGTCTATTATTTCAATTAATCCATTCTAATATGAAATTTATTGATATTTTCCTGTGCACTTCATAATATCATTTTCAGTAGTTTACTAAAGAAATTTCATTCCACAGTTTTATAAAATCAATCATTGCGGAAAGTTTTTGGAAGTTCAATTCATTCCCCTCTTGAACTCGGCCTAAACCTTATTTTACACCCATATCCCTCTATCGATCGATACAATAAAGATCTTCATTCTAACCTTCCAAAACTGATAGTTAACACCTCTAAACATGGGTGGTTTATTATTAGACACAACCTCAACAAAAGGCAACTTATTTTCTATGTCATTATCTTGAAAACAAGTTTAAATACTGGTTTTTTACAAGAACTAGCTCTAGATACCAATTGTTAGAAAATGAGGTTGAGTTTAAGAAGGAAGGTGAATTAAAGTTTCAAAATTTTTTGAAAAATTATGAAGAATTATAATAAATTATATGCAAAAAAAAATCAAATAAAGTGAATCTAGTACAAAATTTTACCAAAATAAAAAACATATTTATATCAAGAACAAGTTAAATTATAACTCATAAATAAAGAGAAAAAAGTAAAAAAGATCATGATGGAATCTTTATTGTATGCCTCTATTTTCAAACCAATTAATCCATGACAAATGGAGCAAACAATGGTTGGAATAATACACTATAGTGTGGACGAAAATGGGGTGATTCAAGGCAGTGGAAACTTCATGGAAATGGAAGCAATGACATGTTGTGGTTGAGTGAATTAGTGGAACAAGGAGATTGAGAGAGATTTCTAACTCATTTTCCTTTTTATCAAGACATCTTAAGTTGTCTTCAGACAAAATCTTAGGTCAGGATTCTGTCCAAGGAATTCAAGAAAATTCAACATGACAACAAGACATAATGGAATTGTGGACTCTTAGGAACTTACTAATGTTCTAATAGTAAGCATCGGAACTCAAAAATGAAAAATTAAAAAGCATACAAAAGCACAACTTCTGCTACACTTTTTATCAAACACTTAATATGCAGTAGTTTCACTTAGACATTTAATCAAACACCTAATCTAATAGCAAATACAGTGGGATTGATGACATTTTGGAATCAAACATGACTTTGACAACATGTATACAAAATAATAAACGAAAGTTACCTGTTAACACATCAACTTACACCAATTAAAATGAAGGAAAACTCAATTAAAATTGAAAATGCTACTCCAGTAAAACAAAGAAACATATGACACCGTTTTTGGATGGTTCAAAATGAATACAACTGTTTGAACCAATTAAAATACAAAAGAAAATAATTAAACGATTGAACAACATCTAGAAATGTCAAAATAGTTGTAAACAACATGGATGAACTGAAAAAATAGCAAAGGAATATAAAACAATTTCAATATAGCAAAAATAGTGCATAAACAATTTGGATAACAAGAAACTACTTATCTTTTGATGAACTTAAGCTTTGAATACCATATGATGGAATCCTTCCTGTATGCCTCTCTTTTTAAACCAATTAAGTCATGGAAAATGGAGCAAACAATGGCTGGAACAATATACTGTAGTGTAGATGAAAATGGAGTGATTCAAGGCAGTGGAAACTTCAGGGAAATGGAAATAATGACATTTTGTGATTGAGTGAATTAGTGGAAGAAGAAGATTGAGAGAGGTTAGGCCAATTCTCAATTGGAATTTCTAAGCTAGACTTCTAAGAGAAGCTAAAAAAGATGGAGCTCAAGAACCGAATGTGATGAAAAATTTCAATAGCATAACACTAGTTCAAATTAAGCTTAAAATTTACAACATTTTACACTCATATTTATAGAGTGCTTTCCCTCTCTAGCTTTTAGAGCAAGATCTCTAACCTTAACTTCTATGACAAGCTTCTAACCTTGACTTCTATGAAAAGCTTCTCAATCCTAGCTTGCACCCCAAGGCTCTCATAAGGTGAGGACAAGTGGCATAACGAGAGAGCTTCTCCCATACCTAACTTCGACCGTTAACATTATTTATGGGCTTCAAAGCCTAACATCTTACACTATAAGACAAAAAATCAAGGCTTAAATCTATTCTACTTGGCCCAAATACAAGATCCAAATTATTCTAAACAATTTATACAATTTAGAGGACTTCTCCTTGATGCTCCATTTTTTCCAAAGTTATCTCTTCCAGGTTGCATTTGGGCCCAAGCATTTGGTTGGAAGCTCAAACAGGCTCAGATGGGCCCAATCTTCTGAACAGATCTTGATTCACCCTCTGACTCTTTGTCTTCTTTACTCTTTGAGTAATGTGGTTGGGGCGTTTTCCATTAGATCACACACTATAATTTTTACATTAGTACATTCTTAAGTAAGAACTACATCCAGTCGCTTAACTAAACAAGTCAAGCCAACACTAAAAGCATTGTTTACAGGTACTTGATACACCAAGAAAACCAATTTTGAACCCTACAAGAGTATTCTTTATCCCCTATAACACCTTGTTACATAACCACAATTGAAAACCTTATCCAATCAAGGTCAAACACCATAAAATAGAACTATAAAAAAGAGCAATATCACTTGATTACAACAAGATCAAACTGGATATGAAAAAACTCAAGTCAAATTCCTCTAATCGAAGAGATTGATCTCAAGAACTATAAAATAAAGCTCCAAAAAAAATAATTTTAGATTCAGAAAAATAACTCTCAAAAGCAAGGTGTTTTAGAATCTCATATTTCAAAAAACGTATTGAGAAAAGTCTGAAAAAAGAGTTATATATAATTTTTTATCCTGTCAATTTTAATGGATTAAAATTATGTTTTAATATGTTGATTTCACTTACTAGTAAAAAATGGATTAAATTTCTATTTCAATATGTTAAAAATAGAGTAATAAAGATCATTATGAAAACACAGAAAATTTCAATCTATTAAAAACTTGTTTTAACAGACTAAAATATCCTCCCATAACTACTTATGATTTAAAGTAATATCAACCGATTTAATCAATAATGTAATCGACATTATAGTTTTTTAGGACTTCAGATAAAAACATTTTAATGGATTAAACTTTCTTTTAACCAATTAAAATCATCCTTTAGTCACAAAAAGTTCTAGCAAAGATTTAAATAAGCTTTTTTTAAGAATTTATTAAGATCAATCTAATCCTAAAGAGTAAAGACATGCAAATAAAAAAGGACAAAACAAACACTCTGTTAGTATTCTCACAATACTAAATGGATTTGATGAAGCCATACAAGACAAGTTCAGCCAAGCAATGGCAGCAAGCAAGCAATTGGATTTTGGTCTTGATTTGGTGTGAGTGTGTTCGAGATTGATTGGCAAAGAACCTTGACATAAGTGAAGAAGGAATCCAGTAACACATGGTCAAAGTGATT
>Ga0209700_108938_pt1 | contig 12205 bp, 3 predicted proteins | sample SiratroredBW_FD_187528 | JGI IMG/M metagenome (GOLD analysis project Ga0209700, IMG submission 187528) | Root nodule microbial communities of legume samples collected from California, USA - Siratro red BW (SPAdes) (version 2) | ecosystem: Host-associated > Plants > Roots > Nodule | place: USA...
TAAAAAATTACAATTTTAATATATAAAACTTTAATTACATTAATTTTATTTTAAAATATTTTTTAATAATACACCTTACTATTTAAATCGCACAACAGGTAACTTGCCACGCCGGTAACTTACTGTGTAACATATACATTAAATAAAATAAAAATATATATATATATATATATATTTATTTATTTTTTTAAAATAAATTTAAACATAGGTGACAGAACATAATAATTAATGACATGTTGTCAGTGAACACGTGCGACCACAGAGCAAAGCACGTTAGTCGAAGTTGCGCCTTTTTTCACAAACATGCACGGTGTGCGTTCTGTACACCATTAGCTGATACATTAAACACATTGTTAAATAATAACTAACTTCGATATTTTAAAACTATCGTTAATAAAAATATATATGATAAAAACATATTAAACTCGAAAATCAATTACTAATGGTATAGAAAATACAACTTAACAAAATACATTTTTTCACGCATACTCAACGAAACCTAAAATATCCGAAACTAAAACTTGATGGTATGAAAAAATATTAAAAATTTAATGATCAATATCCGAAATTAAAACTTGATGGTATGAAAAAATATTAAAAATTGAATGATCATTAGATAAATATTTTTTTTAAATTATGTCAGAGAAATTGGTTAGATTTGCTGTTCTTAAGTTTATTTCAGATGTGATTTTTTTTTTTATATTTAAGTGTGCCTATTAGTTAAAATATAATTTAAAAAATGTAAACTTGTAATCTGAACAAAGCATAGGTTATGTACGTGAGAAGACATCAAAACAAAAAAAAAAAATATTAAAATATTTGAAAATTAGTTGGCTGAGAATGGTGAGACATTGGTGATGGTTAATGGGAGTCTTGCCTTCATAAATTTGGTAGAACGGTGACACTAATGGATATCACACACAATGAGACAAGTTTCATCTTTATGCTGAATATTATATACTCACTTCATTCAACACCCATATTATATATATTAGATTGATAAACAAATGCTTCAAATTATTAGAGATTTAGGTGAGACCCTCATTTTCACATGGATAATGTTATCTTGATAATTGTCCTACAATTTCTAACATGATAAGTCATATTTTCAACATCTTTTTAATTTTTCAAATTTTTCTATATATATAATATCTAATGATCTATGCATGTATGTATAGTTCATCATCTAAAAAAAAAAAAAACAAAACAACTTATTGATATCATACTTATGATTGACTAGTGTAACTTATTGATATCATACTTATGATTGACTAGTGTATTTTTGTTGGGAAGTTTTTACCACTTTATTTATTAATTTTATCAGGTAATTTTGTGAAGTATTTACGTAAAACTATTTTTTATAAAGTTTATACTAATTTACTCATTAAATGTCTTTAAATAATCAAATTTAACATTCTTGACAATATATGAATTTAGTCGAAATAGAATAAAGATGGGGTCTTTGTATCAGTAGTCATTTCTTCATACACATGATACGTTATAAAAACAATTTTGTTCATATATTATCATATCATATTTCATAATTTCTTCACTCTCCACCTTTTTTTTTTCATTTAACCAATTAACGCATAAACACCTAAATTTTAATTGTAAAAGAATTCTCTATCTTTCTCATACTCCTCAATTATATCTGATAAACATGTAATACATGTCCATCCTTTTAGAGAGAATGATTTTCTATAATTAATTAATATGTAATCATTAAAGATACTGATTTTTCTAAATTGTTTAACCTTACAGTTTAAAATTCAATACAACGATTATTAATACTACATTTTATTACTTTTATATAAAGAAATAAAAACATTTTAAAATAGAGATAGTAATTAATCTTAATAATAAGATTTGAACATGACACTAACTTTGCACGTCCCCAACTAACATATATGTGTTGCCAAAACAAACCAGAACCACAGTTATCATTATTTTTCACTTTTTATGTTTAATTTCTTTTAAATGTCCTACAACTTGAAATAATCACATTTAGCCTGAATGTAGGCAAAGGTTCAAGGACACATACTCCCATTTAGTAAGAAATTGAACAAGCCTATATAGACTCAAATTATGACTATTGTAAAAAACAAAAACAAAAAACAAAAGTATCACCAACAATTTGTAAAGGTAATACAAAGACAAGGATATAAAAGATTATAAAAAAAAAAACTCAGAAATCATGGAAAAAAAATATTTAAGAGAGATAATAAGTTTTATAAATGAAATCAAAATAATTTTTACTATTTTTGAAATGATCTCTATTGAATAGAAAAGCAAAGGCAATGAATCCTCATTGAATATGGTTGAGTGCATTAAATGTATAGAATTAAAGAAAGGTAGGACAATGGGGCTCCATGTTCCTCCATGTGATTCTTTGTGCCCTTCCCAATTGGAAACACCCACTTGAGTGATCCAAATTAATTTGATGCTTTCCTTTAGGGTTTATATGGAAGAAGTAGTGAGGTTGGAAGATTCAATAACTTACAATTTTCAATTTACAATGCCCAATGCCATGTGACATTAGCTTTGCTTTCACATTGCTCATTTACTTCACAAACATGAACTGCATAAATATTTCAATGAGGCAAATGCTAATCACACCCTTATGAAAATGAAAAATCTTTTTTTTATTAGGGTAACAAACTTTATCTCCCTATAACCTTTTAATACATTCTCATATATGGATCAGGTTTTTTTTAATTTCTGATTCAAGTCCTAATAAATTGTTGTAACCAGTGACATTTTTTTATGGATTGTAGCCATTGACTTAGATACAGACTCTTAATATTAAAAGTATTTTCCTTAAAGTTATAAACCAAAATTTAATATTGAGGATTTATTTAATTATTTAATTGATGGTAGCTTTCTGCATAGTATACACTAAAGCAGACACAATTAAATGAAATAATTTATTCTAATTTGCGAGTGCATATTTTCATTAAAAACAGAAATCTATGGACACTTATCAGGAAGTTACAACTTATCTAAGGTAGTAATAAGATGAGGTTCTTATTCAGACATGCAATGTAACTCTTCTCTAATAGGAGTTTAAATTCCCTCTTGGATTTTTGGTATTTTCCATTTTACCTCTAAAATACACTAATTTTAATAATTTTAAAATATTTTAATATATTTTAAAATATCAAAATTATTTTTTAAATATACAGATACAGTAGAAGAACAACACCAAAAACCTAGAAAAAAAATATAAATTTTTCCATTGAAATCCAACCAAGCAGATAACATACACCTAAATATATATAATCAATAAGCTGAACTATCATAATAACAAAGCTTCAGAATAATTACAATGTTCCATGATTTCAAGGCATTAATTACATCAACACCTTGAAAAAAATAAAAACTTTGTAATAATTTACATAATACAAAATTAATCCAAAATATATAAAATTCTTAGTAATTAATATTTTTTTAACTCTCATGATCAATTATTAACAAATTGAAATAAATTAAGAATTAAGTGAATTTTAAATATAAAAAAAGTTTATTTTAATCATCAAATAGGTTAATCTCATGCAAATTAAGTCAATGGTCCATGAAGCATTTAGTACTAGAAAAAGTGTTACTTATTTTAAATTATTAGATGGATAAAAAACGTGTCATGATACATGCATACATATAAGTATTGGTTTGAGATTAGATGTGACTACAAGATTAAATTCTACTTATTTAATATTTTAAAGTATAATCAAATATAAAAAAGCTTTTAAAATTCTCAAAGTGGTAAAAAGAAATTATAAAAAATGTTCATCTTATAGAAAATAGACAGGATAGAGAAAATATGTCAATTCTTATAACTATTTTATGAGATAAAAGCATAATATTTACTTCATCTTATCGCATCTAGAAACTTGTATTTCATGCAAGTTTAATTTATCATAGAAGAGAAGCTATTGAATGAATATATCACTTAAATGACCTAGAATATGAAAGAGAAATTTCAAAAATATTAAAAGAAGTATAGTATTAGATTGGCTTTCAGAGTTATTCTTAATCCACAATTAAAAGATTATTTTATAAAGTACTACTCTAGAAAATAAAATCTTTTGACATTACAAAACTCAAATGGACTAAATTGATAAAATGGATTAAATTTATAGATCTAATTGAAATGAGAAGGGTGAAAGGAACTTACAAAAAAGAAGTATGAAAAACGGAAGAGAAAAGGATGTGAGAAAGGAAGGAACCAAATATTACTAAAAGAGAAAGTAAAAGGAAATTATCACACCCTCTTGCATTATAAGTAAAATTATAAGTGAAATTAATGAGAATTCACAATCTAAGCCATTATTTTAATAATCCCTAAGTGAACATTATATACAACTATTTATATGAAATTAAATTGGAATTTGAGACATTTCTTTAGTGTTTGCTATTATGAAACGTCACTGAATTAAACAACTTATCATTATTTTACAATTGGAATGCTTAGAGTGTTTTATCTCACTGTTTACGATCTGAGAAATATTTTAGTTGTTTTCTTCATAGATTATTTTTCTTTAAGATGGTCATGTCAGTTTAGATTTATTTTTAGAAGAAAAAAAACTATTGGACCTATATTTTTAGTTTGTTTGCGGAGATACTTGTTTTATGTTTTTTTTTTTGGCCATTTACACTCTCATGATTTCAGCTTACACCTCCATGAGAGTGTGAAATGACCATTTTATCTTTATTAAAAATACATTCTAAATTGTATTTCGAATCGCACAATCAAAAGTGAGCTATGTCCCTTTTCTTCTCTGGATAAGAAATTTTCATACCACATATTAGAGCATCATGCATTATGTTTAAAATTTCCTTCTACTATTATATCATTCTAAAGAGAAGAATTGTTTCCATCGTTTAGTGAAAATGACAATACAAAATAATTTTTGGTGTAAACAAAGTTGTAATAAGAGAGATAACAAGTGAAGAAAATGTGTTTACAGTTTCAGATTGTATAATATCCAAAATTGAATTTTTTAAATATAAAAGTAAAACGATAAATTTGAAATATTTAAATCTATGGAAGTGCAAGTTAAAATCATTGGGTGCAGAAAGAAAAGACCTATATTTCTATAGTCAAATAAAAATTGAAAATTACTTTTGACATCCTCATATTTTCTTCAAACACTCTACATTATATTGTAATAAGGAAAATGTTCTTTTTTAACATTCAGAATTTGAGCATATAAGGTTTTAAATAATTTCGAAAATGCTTTTTCATAGTCTAGAATTATCAATTTACGGTCCTTTTTAAAAATTTACGACGAAAACAATTTCAGTCTCTTATTATTGCTTGAAGTATGCGTCACGCATTTCAAAATTTCAAGCAAGCAATCACTAAATTGATTAATAAGTTAAGTATTTTTTTAGTATTTTTTGTCTCAAGATAATGGCCAAATTTTCAACATAAATAATAGAGTATAATGTTCTCCCTCATGCAGTGTTTCCTGTTGAGGAGCAGTAACCTAACTTTGTTTTGCAGTTTCAGTAGTCACATGATTGTGTTATACCTAAATATGGATTGAAGCTACAAAATTTCAAACATGCATTCACACCAAATCCAATCACTACTCAAAACTTTGATCCCAAAAGACACCCATTATCATTGATTTTAAGATTTAGTGTCCTTAGGATATATTTAAAAGAAAAAAAAATATGTAGCATTGAAAAGATTGAAAATAATATTGATTCAATAGTGAGATATATGTATAAAAGTGTTTATTTTGTATACTATAAATTATTATATAAAATTTTAAAAATGAGATTTTTCCCTGTTTTCACTGTCAATTAAATAATTTTAAAATTCTGTCATTGTTTTTGGAGATATATCTACTATCTTAATTAGTATATTTTTTGGTAGTCATTCTTAATCATTGCAAACTATAATTGATTGCAGTGTATATAACTTTTTATTAATTTTATGCTTTTTATCTATCTATGTATCTATATGTATAATTATTATTCTATTACCACTAATAGAGATGATTTTTTTTATAATGGTTTTGTAATAATTTTAGTATACACAATTTATTATTAAATTTATCCTTATTCGTATAACTCATTTTTTTTATTAATTTTATTATTTACAAAAAAATATTTATAATAAATAATAATTATCTTCAAATACTATATGATTATAATATTATAAAAATTAAGAAAAATATTTATTTATAACTTTTTCATAATTTTATTTTAATTATTATTATAATATTTACTTTTTAATTATATTTATCTATAACATTAATAAAGAGCTTTTTCTTTTAGCTATTTTTTATATAGTACATAAATCTTTCCTATCTTATGTAATTACTTTTTAAACTTAATTAACTACTCAGAATAAAAAAATTACCTAATATAAAATTAAAAAAATTACTTATTTTAATAAATTTACTTTTTTTTATTTATTTTTATATATTTTGTTATCATCAGAAAAAAAAAACTATATTTCAGTCCTTTGTGATTAAGAAAATTATTAAATGTTCAATAATTACTTTAGAATTCTTGTCAGCCATCACTTTTTATTAGTTGAAAGTATATTTTTTTACAATGACAATATATATAAACAACAAGTTCTTCAAAATATTTATCTATTGTAATCGTAACATAGTAAATTATATAAATACTTATTATTGAACGAGTGCTAAACTATTAGTTTTATCACCTTCATATATAATTTTTTCAAACTGAATACTGGTGAAAATATATTCTTCAGAATAATAAAATTTGAACAGAAAAATGATCACTTTTATAGTTGAGCTATAGTTAAGGCACAACACAACCTCTACTACACATCTGCATCATGATTGGAAGCACAGGAACAAAATTGCCAGTTGTGGAAGTGACATTACACCCTATATTATGACACTAAACCCTTTGCTGGCTGGATTATGAGTGTTAGTTAATTCAGTACTTTCACTAAATGGTGCAGTGGTTGAGAGGGGCAAGTAGGGTCCAAGAGGGGCATGGATTATCTTGCACCAATGCAATGCACTCTCACTAATAGCTGTGATCTTTGGAGCACAATTGTCATCTTGAGAGGGTGTTCTTGTTTATTAACTCAAACTTTGAGAGTTGCATGGTTGAAAGGGACTAGTTGGTGGGTATGTCAGAAGCCATAATATGAATATGTGAAGTGTTTCAGTGTGCTAGAGCCCACTCTACCTGTTCTTGGACCTCTTTCAATGAGATCATTTTCAATATCATTTTCACAACCTGCAATCACTTGTAACTACTGTTTTTCACTCCATCAAGTGGGAATATTTGGCTTTTGGAACACTCTATTTGCTGCTAACTAGCACGATTAGGTATCAGTTTTCTGCACTAAAAATAATTACACTACAAGTTTTTCTAAATGATGTTTTTCTTTACTTTTAATTTAGTTTTCAATTTTGGAAATAGTTATAGTAAGTATTCTGATACTCAAGTCAATCAACTTTTCTAGTATTATAAAGTGTTTAGGATTAGAATAACAATATCTTATATTTTGGAATCATCTTTATATTTATAGAATTCTAGATGGACCTTGAAGCCTAAATTGTTAGGGATCTTTTATTTATATTGTTTTGTATGTTTTAAGTGACAATCATGTATCTGTTTGTCAATAAAGATAAATCTTTTTATGTTTATTGAGACAGTAAGATTTTAATCTGTTCATCTGTCTATACCATTTACTTGTTGCTGAGATATACTTGATTGATTAGTTTTATCAAAAATAAGTATAAATTAGATTGGTCAATTAATTTGTATATAATATTGTATTTTATCATTTTATTTTATGTGTTGTTTTTATTCTATAAAGGAAGTTTTATTGTAAGTGGTTATTTATTTTTCTAAGAACTTGAAAATGGCATATGAACATGTTCTTAGGTAGAGAGCGTAACATTCCACATGATGATGAATGATGATAGACCACCAAATTACTTGCATCTCACAGTGTAATTAAGATCAGACAAATTTGAATTATTTTGAGCAGAGTGAGACAGAACTGGTTGCTGTTGGCAGTTGACAATTTTCTGACCAACAGTTTTGTCTAATTCTTTCATGAATCCTGTAAATCTATCAATAAAAAATGAGAATGACCATTCACTATTCATCATTAACTCTTTGCATTAAACATATGCTCCTTAACTCGTTTTCCTCTTACATTTTGTGTATATGTGGTGGAAGAATTGAAGAATTAATTGTTGTTGTAAACCAAATGCAATGAAAGGTGATTATTGAAACGTATATAGAATTATTCTCTTGGCTAAAGAAATGTGAGAACATGGCAATATAAGATATCATAGCCTTCTCAATATTTAGTGCCTCATGTGGTTGATTATGATTTTTTTTATATGCCAAACAAAGGTATATAGAATTTGAAGGTACATGCAAAAATTCAATTTTAAAATTTTAAAATATTCAGTTTAAAATATTATATATATATATATATATATATATATATATATATATATATATATATATATATATATATATATATATATATATATATATATATATATATATATAAATATATATATATATATATATATATATATATATATATATATATATGTATAGAAATATATATAGGTATTACATTTTCTCGTAGAAAAATTGTGGACAACTATGAAGCACTAGTTTTACATTCGTATCTTGGGATTGTCTCATTGTGACCACAACTTGAATTGACCATAAATAAGATTGTTATGAGGACACCACCAGTTGGCTTAACCATATACATTTGAAGAAATCAATATTTTTAAAATTATTTAATAGAAAGGAAAGTTAGTTAATAGTTCTACTATTATTAAGTGTGATTTGTGCTAAGTAGTTGAAAGTTTGAGACATGAAGAATAATGGCATTTGATCCCTAAGAAAAACAACATCCCCACCGATCCTCCATTCCAACACCATAAAAGAAATATGGTTTTATGTACAAATTTATTTAACAATTTGCTTTGATACAAACATCTAATGGATTTTGGATACCTCATTGATTATATGATATCAAATATATACATGAACTAAAAAAATTGAAAAATTGTTGATAAGTAATTCTTAAATTTACAGTTTAATCCTTACACTTTCTTTTTGGTGTATGAATTGGATAAAATTCGTATTTACTTAGCCTTTTCTGAAGAATATTTATTTTAGTCTTGTAATTTAAAACTTTACATCATAATCTTTATACTTGTTCATTTTTTATTCTTTCGATTTTCACCATCAAGTTTCAGTGTGGTCATCTTATTCTCAAATGACATTAGTTGAGACTTTATGACAATAATATAAAGGATGAAAAACATGTAATTCTAGGATCAAAATGAGGTATTTTAAATTATAAAAAAAGCTAAAAGGAAAAATTGTTGCTACTATAAGAATAAATGAAAATTAACCTTTTTTTACGATCATGAAATATTTAACATAATTATATCATGAAATTTAAACTCTAAATCATTGGTTAATATAAATACATATATCTTAGAATTTTCAATGAAATGTTTAAGTGTTTACAGGGTTTTCAAGCAATGGGTGATGAATTATTAGAAAACAGTTCTCATATTATTTGAATGATTGAGGCTTTCTCTCTCATGGGATTTCTGGGCCACATGTATAGATTGTAGGGTTTACACTGCAATCAAAGAATGATAAGACACTGGTTGAACAAATACTATTATGTTGGTTGGTGCTTCACAATTACTCAAACTACTACGATTGAGGGAAACCAAAATGCATAGTTATCTTCATATATAGGTCCTATTATTGGGAAAATTTTTCACAAATATTGTACATCACTAGTGAGTGAAATTTAACGTCTTGTTTTCTACCTCTTGTTCTTCTTTTAGGCCAAGGGAGAAATCATTAAATTTTCATCTTGTTGTCTTCTTAATTAGATCAAAAGAATTGTTATGATTCAAATGGGGTAGAAAGATTATTGCATGAATTGAACCTTTATTTTGGTACATATGGATTGTACTTGAAATAATTATAATTCATTTTCTTGAAAATGATCATTTTTACATAATTTTAGTAAGATTTAAACACGGGTTACTTTTAGAATGTTATGATTTATTATTACCTATAAGGGAGGAGAAAAGTTTGTGGAGAATATTATTATATACGTGTATGAAAGAGAAAATGTTCATACTTGCTTTTATATATGTTTTATTTTTCACGTATTTATATTTTTATTTGCCATCGATATTTTGTTACGTCTAAAATACAAAAAGTGAAAAAGAAAGTGGTGATTAAAAGATTGTTATATTTAATTAATATTTTATTTATTGAAATTTGTGTTATCATTACATTTTTCACTCTCATTCTTGCATATTTATGCTGCGAAACAAACGGAGTGTGAAAGTGATAATGATCTTTCATCAAAATCATAAACTTTATATTCTTTTATGTGTTCATTTGCTTATAGAAAAAATTGACGAGCTTAAATGAAATGCTTTTATTTTATTTTAGTAATTATATGACAAATATTTTTTATCACATAAAATGTCATTTATTTTGTAAAAATTTTAGAGTTCTTCGTTGAGTAAAAAGGAATGAAGTGAATAATATATATAAAAGAAGACTCACAAACTTAATTTAAAATTTTTGGGTCAGAAATGACATTAGATCTCTTATATGAGTTAGCATGTGACTCATTGAATTGAAATTTTTTTAATTTAGACACTAACTCTCCTTAATATCTTCATCATGAACACCTAACAATTAATATTATTTATGAGATTGTCTTAAAATTTTAGATAGAGAGTAACATGAGATCTCTTATTGGACTAATTAGTAATTACATTTCATTAATAATAAATAAAATATGAGTAATTTTGTTTACAACTAATTGATAATCATATATCTTTAAAAGAATAAAATATGAATGGAAAATAAAATTTCACTCAAAATTATTAATCAATTTCTTTTATGAAAATTAATCATTAACAAAAACCAGTACAACAATAACTCAATAACAAAAAAAGGTATAAAATAATAATGTTAAACTAATTATTTTTAAAATATAAAACTAAATTTCAAGAATGATTAAATAATTTAATAAAAAAGTGCATGTGAATATTTTAAATTATATGATAAGTTATTATTAGACTACAAATATCATTGTAATTTTATTAGTTAACATTAATATATAAAGATAAAAGGAAAGAAATTTTAATACACAAATTCTTTAAAAATGATTGAAAAAGAAATTTAAAAAAAAAGTGAGATAGAAAAAAAAAGATACTTTTAGAACATAAATATTATAGTTTTCCCATTGAACACCAACCTAATGAAATTCAGCAGCAAGAAACATCTTAGAATTTTGTGATTCATTTGCATTTTCTATTGATATTAGTATAAATATATGTGGAACATATATTTTAATGGTAATAAATTTTTGTTATCTCATGTAAATCCTTTTTTTTTTCTCTTCCATCTTTGCATGCAAAATTCTTTTTGTACAAATTTATATTCTTCTATCTTTTTGAGATTCTCGCTCTGGTTCCTATCTTTTTCAAAATTAGATTTAATCTTTGAGTAGTGAGTTAATTGAGATGATTTTTATTCAAACAAATTTTAAATTAAAATAAAAGCCTTTTTACTCTAAAAATATTTTAATTATCTTTTCTGCTTATATTTGAACTCCATATTAGTTTAATCAGTACAATGACAACGTCATATATGTGCTACATACGAATAATAGTTGAAGCCATCATTAAAACTTTAAATTCAACAATAGCTTTAACAATAATCATTCTAAAATCATCATTAAAGATAAATTTTAATAGTTTTTAAAAACTTTTTTTTTACTAGTGAACGATGTACAAGTAAACAGAAGTAAATGGGTAGAAAAATTTTGTTTAAATTATTTAGTTGTATCAATTTGACTATTTTCAAATTGAATGTCACGGAATTAATGTTTTTCCAAGTTAAAATTATTTATATTCAAAATTAGTTAGTTATATCTCCATATTCATATTGATTTATGTACAAAGTGAACTTTTTTTGTTTTATTAATTCAATTATCAGTCATTGAAATAATAAACATACTCTCTTGATTCAAGTCCTAAGTTCCATTCTCATATATCCAATACTTAGGTTCACGTTTCACTTCTCCATTGAATATTTCTGAATGACTATAGTAAACTTGTACAAAACCTAAATGAGAAAAAAAAAAAAAAAAATCAAAATAATTAAAAAAAAAAAA
>Ga0209700_108939_pt1 | contig 12201 bp, 4 predicted proteins | sample SiratroredBW_FD_187528 | JGI IMG/M metagenome (GOLD analysis project Ga0209700, IMG submission 187528) | Root nodule microbial communities of legume samples collected from California, USA - Siratro red BW (SPAdes) (version 2) | ecosystem: Host-associated > Plants > Roots > Nodule | place: USA...
TTTTTTTTTTTTTTTTTGCGTTACTTTAACATAACAGGACAAAATAATAATAATAATAATAATAAGGATATACATACTTGTGTATCATTGTTTTAAATTTAAAATGTTACATATACTCTTTTATATATGTTTATGTAATATATAGTGATCATTTTTCACGATCACATATAATAAATCTTCAATATAATCAAATCAGTGTGTTAATCAATCAGTATGCATATATAAGAAACTGCAAAAAAATAATAATAGTGAGATATGTAACATGCACTTGTTTAATTTTTTATTTGTTAATTGTTGTTCAGTATACTTCATGAGGTACTTAAGATAGATAATGTATGGTTAAAATTAGAAATATTTACAGTGAATGAGACTGCACTCACGAGCATCCCCTCTATACTTGAGAAAAAGACATGTAGTAACCTGAATAGTTATTTGTAAGAATATACATGTGTCAAAAATTTTATGTATATATATATATATATATAATAATTTTTATTATTTATCAAACTAGTACTATTAAATATTAAATTAAGTTTGATATTAATAGATCAAGATGAATTAAATATAATAATAGAATTGAAAGATTATATAATTATAAAATATCATTAATATCTCTAGTCAAAGTCTAGATGGACATAATAGTTAAATTTATGAATATTTTGTGGATAGTTATTCAAACATACTACACAAACAGAAATATCATTTACTATAAAAAAAATCTTAACTTTAAATTAAATCTTAATTGTGATTCCTAACTAAATATTAGTTTTTGTGTGAAGACAGACTGTACATTATAAAAAGTACAACTGTTAAACTCTAGCATGAGGGCTACCTTTGAAGATGGAGAGCTAGTTAATTAAATATGGTAAAGGATAAAGGGATATAGTTGTCACTTTAGTTTGCGTCAAACTAAACCCATTTGAGAGTGATAGTGCAAGTTTATAGCTGAGGGTAGAACATTTGTGTCCAAGTATTCAACAACGCATTTGCCAGCCTTTTCTTTTGAATTTTTCTTTGCTTCTTGGGAACTGGGTTTCTTTTTATTATCATTCTTCAATTTTCTCAGATGCTCATCATATACTAATATATAATAGTGTTATATGTTGTCAATTAACTAATTATTATATATTTTAAAACACTAATGAACTGTTGTTTCTAACACAAGAATCCTGTAAGACAAGAAAATTATTATGTGGTCCACCATATCATTTATCTTAGCAGTCAATTTTTCAAGTGATAAGCAGCCACGTTCCTTGATTCATGAGAATAAGTTAATAAAAGGTTGCATCATGTCATAAATATCGCCTTATAAGAATCTCTTCTTCTTTCTATGCATGTCAATGGATTTTGTTTAGTTGCCAGGGTTACGAAGGAATAAACATGGTAAACCAAATTAGGGTATGGAAATTTGTCAAATTAACAAACAGGAGTAAAATCTATAACCATAAAAGAATAGTAAAGAAAATAAAACTATAACACAAGAGACAACAAAAAAATGTAAAGAAAAAGCATAGATGGCAATATGATTCTTTTTTCAGAAGCTTTTTACTAATTAAACAAAAAGTATACGAGTTTACTAAGCACAATTTACAATACCTAAAGAGTCATATATTGTAAACAACTTTTTAATCATTTGACTGCTGCACATGTAAAAGTAAAGAACGAGTTAATTAATGCATAACTATTACATCTTATTAAATGTTATTTTTGTTGCTCTCTTCTCCAATTTTACAAGCCAGATATCTCTTCATACAGTTCCAAGTTTCAATTTCGATCTTGGGACACAGTTTTTCATTTCAGATTTCGGCAAGTTCCAAAGTTAATATTGTGGGGGTTATTGTGGAAAAAAATGCATGAAAACTACAAATAAATAAAACAATTTTATTAATTGTCCTATCCTCCAATTGATTAAGAATTCGGCTAGAAGAAACAATACACGTTTTTTTTTTATTCCAATAGACAAACCTAGCTACCTGTGCAAGTGCAGAGGTAACATGTGATCTATCGCAATTCAATTGTTTTTATATGTTTTATACGTTTAAGTCTATTTTTTTTTTTAACTTTCTTCTGGTTATGTTAATTTTGTAAGGTAAGGTTTCTGTAACTTTTGATCATACTTTTGATCATTTTCTTAAAATATATATTCTAATGCCGTTTTTTTTTACAAGGAATAAGAAATAAGGCTCCTTACCAGCTCAACAATTCTTAAAAAGGGACAAGTCAACAATTCTGTTATTGCTTACGATAATATTGTAAATTTATTTATTTTTATCCTTATTCTTTTATTTTCAGTAATGTTAGTAAAAGACAAACAAAGTCTATATTTTATTTAATCTCTTTATTTTTTTTTCTTTTGATTAGTTTTGGTCTTAAACAATTCTATGATAATTTCGATTAGTAATATCATTTTGTGTTTAGTATCTAAATAGATATTTTTATGTTTATAGTTTAAGTTTATTGGACATTATTAACTATTTCTTCAACATTTACAATTCAATGGTTAATTTATTACTCGACTTTTTAAAAACAAAGTAATTTTTTTCAATTTTTATAGTAAAGTAATCAGGTCTCTGTTTTATCTAATACACTGACTAAATTTCTTATTTCCAACTTTTAGTTTTACTTGATTACCCCATATGGTTTCAAGCCTTTAATTAATATATTGGTTGAAAGTAAAAAACAAAAACAAAATGAAGAGGAAAAGGAAGACATGCATGTGATGTTGACGTAAGTGTGAACCAATTCTGATGTCTTCTGCCACGTGGCATCCACCGACAAGTGAAAGAGTGTGAAAAACTGTGAATTTAGCATGACGAGAATCCCTATGCAGCCACGAGCCTTCTACTCTCGTAGAAATTAATGAACAATGGATAAGGTTGTGGTTTTAATTACTTTATTGCTTTAATTATAAGAAAAATCTCATCATTTAACAACCATGATATTTGTATGTCAAGTGGGCTACTTCATCTTTCATTCATACCCCTTACATATTTGTTTAACTTACGAAATTCAAGCCTAAAATTTAAAAAAATAATATCAATTACAGTAAATAAATAAATAAATAAGAAATATGTAATTATGTAATATAATTACATGATAAATAGGTTTTATGAAAGTAAGTAAGAAATAACGATTGGTTCAGTTTTTTTTAATTATTATCGTATTAATGGTTAACAATCTCGTGATAATAATAATTTATAATCATTAATTATAAAAAAAAGTAAAAACAATTTTATCTATAAGTATTGTTTTTTCAATCTTTGTTTCATAATTAAAGGTAGCACCAGAATTATTCTGAATCAACAGTAAATTAGCATGCTTTGCAATTCAAATTTTTATATTGTTTTACCACTGTACTGAACCTTTTGCTTAGACGTTATCTAGATATACTACATGCTCGAGATAACTACATGCTCTATTAACGTTAAATATTTCGTGTATATTTGTGATTTAGTGTCTCATATATAGCTCATTTGAAACTAAAATGTATTTTCAAACCAATTTTGTATGATTTAAAATTATAAAATTAATAACTACTGAGAAATAAAATACATATTATACAAAATATAGTAAATAGGAGTACTAAGCTTAGAAACCTGATTTAGTAAAAATCGTCTTATTGAAATACTAATATTGCTTCTCATAATATAAATACTGTTTAATGAAATTATTAGGCCTTTCTACAATGGATATTGTGGATACACACTAATTAGATATTATAATAATTGTCAATTATTTATTTGAATAATGCATTAAACTAGTAGGGTAGATGGTAACGTTTTATAATAATAATAATAATAATGATAAATTATTATTATTATTATTATTATTATTATTATTATTATTATTATTATTATTATTATTATTATTATTATTATTATAAGAAATGTATGCGAAGAATGAAGATTATATCAACCTTAATTATGACCCATACCTATGGTCACATGAGAAAGCAAAGAGCAAGTTAAATTTTTAAAATAAAAAAGATGTAAATTTATCTAGTTAATTTCAAATATTTAAGTTATTTTAATTTAAATTTTTGCTCAAAAACTAAAAAGTATAACAAAAATGTGATATATAATTAATGTGTCACCTTTTTTACTTAAATATTCTATTTTATTGGCATAAATTACTTATATATCACATGTACGTTGTACAACTGTGTTAAGTATAGAATAGAATTATTTGAAGTTAATTCAATTAATATAACAATTAAAAACAGGACAAAAGAAAAAGAAATAAGTTAAAGTACGATGATGAATAGTGCAATTAATAAAACCATCAAATTTTGTATAAGTAAATAACCAATTACAGATATAAATTAACAACCTGTGTGGAGTGGTAATATAGGACACACTGTAATTATATAAATTGAAATAGAAGAATCAAAACATATGAAAAAAGTTAGAACATAAGATATATGTATATTAAGAATTTGGTATTTAAATTTGAGAGGGATGATTATGATTATTTAAGAGGCGTGGGCACAAGGTGCACGTGATTGAGAAGGATGGGTAGTGTGTCACTGTGTCAGCCACCATGTGAGTGCTTGGCTCGTGTCAAAAGCCAAAACAGACGGTGGTCAATCACACGTGGCAAGAATCTATTTGTCTCAACCTTTTTTTTCCTTAATTTTAAATATCCTATACGAGGCTACCTTAACGTGAGACCACGTGCCTATCTGCCACGTGAGTTCGGTTACGATGTTCTTGCTTTTTCTCACTCACACCACTGCTTACATATTTAATAAATCAATTTCTTTTATACTAATCACCTTTCACATTCTCCATTATTCAATTCAAAATCCTTCTTTAATCATACTCTATTTTACAAATTAGATATTACATCATTTGGAGATCTATCTATTTAATTTATCTTTATTCTTACTAATCAATTTTTAGATTCATATATGAAAGTTTTGCTTAATTTCCTACTTTTATGTTAAGCACAGTCTAAGTCTAAAGTATGTCCAACCCAACAAAATCAAAGATTATGAACAGGCTGTTCGATGAGAAAATGTGCACGATTGTATTATGCACAATTTGACACTGGTTTTGTGCACGATCATGTAACTTGGCACCATGATCAAAAGAGAGTTTGTGTTTGAAGTTAATTCCGACTTTTATGATCCAGTCACATGGTTTTAGGGAAAAATGTTTTAAATATCCCTACTCTTGGTTCAGACGCAACTTAATGAAGTTTCTATTCTTGGTATTCAAAACTCGTTCACATCCAACAATTAATATACAATAAGATCCTATTTTTCCCCTCTGGTATGTTTCAAACCTGCATAGTTGAAAGGGGATTTTCTTGTACAATGAAAAGTTTGGTTTGAACTTTGTTTCATGTGATTTGATATTCTTTCAATTAGGTTTGTCTAATGGTTTTGTGTGATTTTCAATATTTGATATACCTTGACATTGTCTTAAAACAATTAATACATTTATAAAGTAAGTAAAACTAAACATTTGTAATGTAAATCACTCCCTTACATAAAGAGTAGCTACTGTTAAATGTTTGTAGCAATCATTTACAAATAGTAGTTAATATAAATCTTCAAAGAACTGGCTAAAAATCTTATAAAAAACATGAAAGTAAAGTCAAATTAATGTCCTAATAAGTTTGTTGATAGTTGAAAATTGTTTATAAATGTTGGTTGTTTTTGGTATTTTGGGTTTGATTTTCATTGCTTCCTTGACAATTAAGCATTCTAATCAATCGTTGTCAGAAATATCAAACATCTAACACCTGACAATGATCAAACCATCTTCTTCACACGATTCTCACAAAGTTTGAAATATCCAATTTTAGTGATTATCGACAACTACATTTGCACAGCAAACAATATACTAACGTAATAAAAGTTTGTTCAGTTAGTGAGTGAAAGTATATTAAAAATTTAGGTTCAAACCTTATCTATATGAACCAACAGTATTTATGTTATTTATTAACTTTTTGGTCGAAATTGGCCTTAATATTATTTGTTATTGCTTATATAGATTAATAGTATTTGCTACATCAGTATTAATACTGACAAAGGCGGCTCAAGATTTTAGAAGGCTTAAAGTGAATAAAAATTTGAGGTTTTTTTTAAATTAAGAAAATAATTAAGATTATGATATTTTTATCTAAAATTTATTTTTTAAACTTTTTGTGATGCAAAATTATCTATTAAATTATCATAATTAATTTCATTTAAAAAATCTTTTTCAATAAATAATAAAGCTAAATCTTTTTCAATAAATAATAAAGTTAATTCGTTTAATATTTGTTGAGACATTGTTATCTTAAATAAGATTTTATTAGTTTAAGTTTTGGAAAAACTCTTTTCAGCTGAAGCAATTGATACTGAAATTGTTAACATTATTCTATATGTTATATATACATTTGGAAAATAATTTATTCTTTTTATATAATTAAGAATGTCAATTGGTTTATCATTTTCCAATCCTATAATCTCCTTTAAGATATTTAATTCTGAAAATAAATCTGAGCCATCAAGATCCAATAAATCATCATGTTTCAAATACTTTTCAAGGTTTAACCATTTTTCTTTCAAAAGTACACAACCCAATAACTTTAAAATTTTAATACTAAACAAAAAACCAAAAATATCTTCATATATTTTAAATTGTTCAAATCTATTTTGGAGTGTGGTAATTTCTTTATCTATAATATATAAAAAAATAATCAATTCTAAACTACTCTTGAGGTAATTTAATAATTTCATTCTCAATATTTTTATCAAATTGTTTTTTTTACCACTGGTTCTTCTTTCATGAAACTTAGGCTCTACACCCATTTCAGAAGCAATTTCTTTGGCAGAAATAAATGCATTTTCAAATCCATTTTCTCTATATGTTTCAAAAAATGAAAGAAGACCTTTTAATTGTTCAATGGCCATATTAATACACATATCTTTTGATTGTAAATTTTTACTAGAGTTAAATACAAATAATATATCATACCAAATAGTCATGCCTAACAAAAATTCAAAATTTTCAGGTTCATAAGTTGTTAAACACTCAACTTCACCTTTTATTTTAGGATCATCATTAGTTTCAACTAGTTCAAATAAAGCATATCTTATTTGTAGAGCTTGAAATCGTGTTTGAGACAATGATTTAAAAGTTAAGTTATGTATATGATTTTGTAAAATTTTCCATCTTTTTGTAGAAGAAGAAAATAAAGTATAGATACAATGTAACACTTCAGAGAAAGATGTAGCTCTAGGACAAGAGTTTGTCATACCAAAAAGTACTAAGTTTAAACTATGATAACCACAACCACATGCACTATAAAATGCTTTAGGATTAATATAATTTGTAACTTCTAAATTATATTCCTTGAATCTGCACAAATTATTTTAAGATTAATTAAACAATAATAAAAAATAAAATAAAAATTGGCATCAATTGATCAATCTCATATTATTTTATTTTTATCTAATATTGATGAACTCAAAAGGAGCAAAAGTGAACACAAACTCTTCCTCAATCAATCTACTACTCCAAGTCTCCAAGTAAAGACATGCCCATAAATCCACAGTATAGAATGATGAAATATGAAATGAAACAAATTTGAAATTGGAAACAAGTTAAAAAATATTATGGAAGCAAGAAAGAGACTAAGGAAGAAAGGAGATAAGTGAAGAAAGAATGAGAGAAATGGAAGAGTCAAACAATGATAGGACAGACATATAAAGAGATGATATAAATCCGTTGGAATATAGAAAAGAGATAAATTAGAAAATTTTTTCATACATAACTTGACTATTCAACTTTTTTTTTAAATATTATTATTTTATTATAAGAAATGTTCAAAAATATTATTCATTAAATAATATTTATAGTACTAATATAAATTTAAAGTCATTAAATAATATTTTTAACATCAGTGTAAAGTTTAAGTCAGTTAAGATATTTAAATTTTTAATTAAAATTTTGTTAGTATAATTTTAAAATTAAATATTTTTATTTTATTTTATAATAATATATGAGTATTAAATTTTTCTGAGGCCTTGAAACCTAAAGCGTATTAAATTTTTTTGAGGCCTTTCAAGCTTTGAGGTTTAAAGCGATTGCTTTATCTGCTTGAGCCTTGAGCCATCCCTGAATACTGAACAACCTGATGCATGAAAGAATTGTACAGAATACAGTTCAATGTATTTCTAAATATGTTACAATTAATGGAGAATATTTCTCTTTCATTCTTATTCTATATATGTAACCTTATGCATGCACCTGCACTTGTCAAGCCATAGTGATGCTCTAGAAACATATTGTAAGAACAAAGACAGTAATGCAAAATACAAAGGCTGGCAGTGACAGATACGTAAGCTTGAGTGAGAAGCAGAAGTCTGAGATATTTTGTTTCCTTCTATATGTACCTCTTTTTTTGGCTAACTTGTACTTGGCCCCTTCTTTGTCAATTTTCATTTCAACATGCAAAGCAAAAAATGTTTCTTCTTCAATCCTCAATGCTCTACCATTTTTAACACTTTAAGCAACCAAAGTTGTGTCACTGTATAAATCTCCCACCCTTTCTTTTTGTTATTGCTTTTCCTTATGTTTTTGTTGCTTCTCACATTGACAAACAATTTTTTTTCTTACAACTTTGACAATCAATCATTTAAACTTGGAGACCTGTAAAATGTATATATATAAGTTATTTTATTATATTAATTAACAAAAATAAAGCCTGTCAAGGTTGAAAATAAATATTATTATTTTTTATGTTCAAATATGTTGAACTTTTATCATATTTTTTCAATAAAATAGTTTTTTGAAACAAACTTTAAAATCATATATAAAACATTTCAAAAACTAATGAAAAGTTACATATTATTTTTATATATTTAATAAAAAGATAATAATCATTATCAATAATTTTATGAAAAATAAAATTGTAATATAATAGAGATATTTATTGGATTGGATAACTTCATCATTATTAAATTCAAATCAATGTAATGAAAAACAGACTGGATGGGATTTTCTATAAAATAGTAAATGATTTAATTTAATTTATTATTCTATTAATTAGATACTTTTTTTTAAATATTAAGTTACTTAATTATTCAAATATTTAATAATATAATCTATTTTAAACAAATTACTCTAAAATATCTAAAAAATATATTTTAATGACAAATTTGAGTAAAGAAAAAAAATTGTAATTCAATTACTTTAACTCAATTTAACATGATCAAAAGTGAATTGAGTTGAACTAGGTCTAATAAAAAAAATACAAACTGAATTCAATCTGACATTTTATTAGGCTGAGTGATGAATTTGTAAATCCATTCAACCTGACCTATACATATCTCTCATAGATAAAAATTACATTTACTACACCTTTGGTTAAATTAATTTAGATGAATTTATTGTAAAACAGGATATGGTTAAACTAATTTGGATGAATTTATTATAGAAGAGGATAGATTGTGGTGGATGGATTCTGTTTAGTTGACTTAATTTGAAAAGATGGATTAGGAGGGATTTGCAGGATGACATCTTCAGTCATGGGAAGAGATTTGAAGGATGTAGATGAAAATTACGAAATAGCCATTGTAAATGAGGTAAAAATTACGAAATATCCTTACAAGTGAGTCATGACTTTGGAAATTACTACCTTTAAGTGGGTTTCCGTTTGTCATGTGCACTGAAGCATGCTGATAGGTGCAGCTTTGTATAGCCTGTGAGATTCCTTTGCAATTATTAGCCTTAATATTGTAATAATATATATATTATATATGAAAATTAAACTGATTTATATCTATTGAACCATAATTCTTCAAATAATTGATTCCAATAATGATATATATTTTTTTCATTCATAATACTCATTTTTTCCAAAATAGCTATAATATGATTAATCTCCCTTCAATTTACCCATACTCAATACAATCTATCCATTCATAATTAAATTATTGATTTAAAATAATTAAATCGATAAAAATTGTTTACTTTATAAAAGAAATAATAAAAGTATATTATATATGCTATGTTATTTTCTATTTATTCTTTTTTTTTATTTTTTCATCGATCAAAACATGTTTACTTGATGTTTAATTGAAGAAAATAAGGAAAACATATATTTTTGTCTCCTTATTTGATTCAATATTTATGATGAAATTTAGGAAAGAATATGTTATTTAAAATATTTTTTATTCATCTTAAAAATAGTTTTATTTTTTTAAATATAAAATTATTAAAACACAAAAATAAGGATGTTCATGGGTTGGGTTGGATAAAATCATTATCAATCTATTGAAAAATAATTTTATATATTTAAAATCATTATCAACATATATCTAGTTAAGTTGATTCAGTTTCTATATTTTTTATATTAAAGTCAATTTAATCCAATTCATTTTAATTTTTTACTATTTTATTCTACAAGAGTCAATTAGTAATTTCAGAAATATATCAATTAAAAAAATTAAAACAAATTTATAATATTTATCAAATTATTCCCAAACTTTCATAACCATTCTCTTCAAATCCCTTCAAATCTTATCATGTATCCATTAATCCAAACAATCTTACCATCCACACATAATACACTTAAATCTTTTCTCTCAAATCCACTTTGCCAACCAAACAAAGCCTTAATGAATAAGTTTTAAAATGAAATTTGAAAGATATTATCCTTCCTCCTTTAAAAACAGAGATTGTAAATTTTAGTAATAAAATGAAAACTCAAAATATTAAAACAGTTTACTTAAATAAATATAAATAATGGATGAAAAAGGAAGGTAAAAGGAAAAGTATAATTTATTTTATGCTTATTTGCAGCAAATAAGAAAAATATCGGCATCTTTACTTGATAGTTTACAAATTTATGTAATTTGAACAGTGTTTAATAATGATCCGACCATTTCAGCTGTTCAAATTATGTTTTTTAGTTAATTATATAAAAAATAATAATACGACAGTTTCTTAATATCTTCTCTCAGTTTGTTACTATTGGGTGATCATTTACTTAAAAGATCCTATGAAAAATTATTTAAATTAACAACGTATTAATCAATTATTTTGTCACAAAAAAATATCGATTATTTATTGTTCGTACCAACTTTATCAATACCTTTTTTTTTACTTTATTTTCAGTGCTGATATATGAAACAAAAATTAAAAATATTAGGTACTTATAGTTCTATTATTTAGTTCAGCAAAAGCAAATTACTATTCAACAAGAAGATATGTGCACAGATTACAGAGAACGAAAGGCTTTTTTCTTTTTCTATTTAAAGGCCGAACAGTAGTTTAAATGTGGAAGTGATAAATGGGTTTAGGTGCATTGCATTAGCCCATTATCTATTGGGCTACACTACCTTTTGGGTCCATTTGATGTTCCCTAATGATATTAGACGAATACCACAAATAATTGACTTGGAGCTCCTACCCCCTAAGTTACGGAATGATAAAAATTGTTTTTCCACTTTTTAAATTAAATTGAACTATATAAATAGCATTTTTTTTTTGTAAACTGTAAGATAGAAGCAAACAAGACTCTCTTTTCTTTTCAATTTAATAGAAAAGTTAATCAATTTTTACTTATTTTTCTCTTATTGAAACAATGTTAAAATTAAAATATTTTAATATTAAAATTGTTACGTGGCATTAATTGTCTTGTGAGGTAGATGAGGTGAATCAAATCATAATAGTAACATTTGAGTTATTATACTTTTAAATAAAAAGAATTTCATTCTCATTATTAGTTATAATTTTATAGTTAAGTGTTTCATCTAAAGTTTGATTCTCATTGAAACAATCTCTTAAAAGACTTAAATACTCTTAAATAGAAAGAGATACACTTTAATTATCAATTATAACTTTTAATCTAATATCTCATATATATATATATATATATATATTGTTAGCACCAGTGAATAACTAATTGTATTTGATGAAGCCAACCATGTGTGAAGAAGTTCAAGACCTATGATCATATGTGGAATGCACGAAGATTCATGAAGATTTGAAGCTTAGTCTAGAACTTAGGAATGTGGTTGAGGCAAGTATGATTCAACTTAGCATGATGTGCATTTGTTAATCATTAATAAGCTCAAACAATTTAAAAAGCTGATTTAAACAAATGTTTTTGAAATAATCACAAAAATCAGATTTTTGTATTTTAAGCAACTGTTTTAACCGATTGAGAAAAACAGTCGACTGTTTGACAATCGACTGAAAT
>Ga0209700_108940_pt1 | contig 12200 bp, 3 predicted proteins | sample SiratroredBW_FD_187528 | JGI IMG/M metagenome (GOLD analysis project Ga0209700, IMG submission 187528) | Root nodule microbial communities of legume samples collected from California, USA - Siratro red BW (SPAdes) (version 2) | ecosystem: Host-associated > Plants > Roots > Nodule | place: USA...
TTTTTTTTTTTTTTTTTTTTGGTACTGTTTCCTTAGTTCACATATAGCATGTAAAAGTAGATATGACAACTCTATATATTTGTTTTTACGTAAAAAATAATAATATAAATAATTTGTATTCACAACAAAGAAGAATATAACAGTGAAATGATGAAGTTCTTTAACTTTTAAACTTTACCTGACTCCATTTTTTGGTTATAATATATTTAATAATTAACAAGAGAGTGACAATGCAAAACACTTTCATCATTAGCCTTCGGTAAAGAGTTTTATTATAATTTTGCATAATTAAGAAAGTATTAAATGTTTTCCATCTTTAATTATTATTATTATTATTATTATTATTATTATTATTATTATTATTATTATTATTATTGTCGTCGTCGTCATTATTATTATTATTATTATTATTATTATAATTATTATTATTATAAAGAGATAAAAGTATAGGAAAATAATCTACTTTCCGAATCTCTTCTTCTCTTTTATACGGTGTAATTTTACAAGTAGAAATAAAAATATAGCATTTTTTTATTAATAAAACAGTTATCAACTTTTAGTTTTGTTTTAAAATAAATTAAAAGTTCATTAAAGAGGATTTTATTATTTACATACTACATAATTTAGGGTATAAGATTTGAGTTATTTTAACAAAAATTACTTATTTTTAACAACAAAACTCTAATTTTCTTTGTTTTCTCTTTATGAGAATTTTAATTCCATTTTATATCATATTGAATATTAGAGATCCTCGTCCAATTTCTAATGTAGTGTAAAATAAGCTTAACGGATCACAATTTTAATTTTGATAAGTTCAATTTTTTTTTTGTTATTGGATAATTTATTTAAAATTTCTTTAAAGTTATGCGTGTATTTTAGTGTATGTGATCTTAGAAACAATTAAAATGATCTTTATCTGTTCTAGATTCTAAGAGTATATTTACAACTTTGAATAAATATAAGAGAAAATATAGGATAATTTTCCCTTATAATGTTTACTTATGACTTTCACAAATTAGATTATCTAATTATCATTACGGTAGACAAAATAGATTAAGAGGTGAAGAAAATACTTATAATAAATTAAGGAAGTTTATTTGAGATCATATAGTGATAGATGATTCTTAAACTTTATATACCAATTGATAGGAAAACAACTTTGATGGTATCATGTCAACTACTTGACAACCACTTTAAGTGACGATTATGTTAATGTGAGTTGGAAATGAAAATAATTTTTTAAGTGGAGGTGAAGACTGTATCAAAGAAACAATCTTTTATTGGGGTTTGGAAGTGTTTAATGTGGATTAAAGATGAATTTAAGATATCATGTGTGTGTTGTGGTAGTTGGTTGCTGGTTTAGAATGGTAGTGTTTTGGAGACGAGGTTCAGAAGTAATGTTTTGGAGGAGGTGATGTGTTTTCATTTGCGATGATGTGTGGTGGTTCGTAGGCAGTTTCCATTTTGGGTAGTGACATGTTCTTGATTTTTCCTTAGTTGTTATTGTCATAAGGGGTTAATTGTTTAGGTGCGAATATATGTTTGCAGTTTGCTTACCTTCTTTCTGTCTAAACCACCGTTCTCACCTGTTTCTTTCTTTCCCCAAACTCCATCTTAAAGATAAAAAATCTTAAACCTGTTTTCTTCTTTTAATGATTTCGTCTTCTCAACTTCCTTCTCAGATCTTTTTTCTTTCACGGTTTCGTTTTGAAATTCACCTATTTCTGTTTTTCCCAACTTTTTTCACTCAAACATTTAGCTCATAACACTGACCTTTTCATAAACCCGCTAAACTCACTCAATTTTTCTTCAAATTTGATTTTATTGTACACAAAATAAGAAAATACAAGTTTGTCCTCTACAAATAAGAAATGTCTGCCATAACATATTTATTAAAGGGGTGTATTTTTGTTGTACAGTTATAAAACCATATTTTTTCATAGAAAGAAGACAATAATCAATAGAATGCTGATACTTTAATACTATACACAATAAAATACAACCATTTAACACTAAAATAAATTATTATTTTATTGTTATATAATATTATTTTTTATACAATATTTTATTAAATAAAGTTAGTATCAAATGATTGTAATTATTAATAATAATGTTAAAAGAATAATTTTTCTAATCAATATATCTGGATTTTTAGAAGAACAAGTACATAATATGAAATATATCGAATTGTTAGCCAGTTTTAGCGATAATTTCCAAAATCGACTAATTATAGCTTAGGGTTTAGTCAAATACATTTTCACAGAGGCTCACATGTTATACAACATGATTGTAGACTTGCCTACATCCAATCTCTAGAGAAAAGAAAAACGCATCCAGTTAAAAGAAAATTAAATTAAAACCCATGCATTATAGAAAAATTGAAGAACTAAAAGTACGAAATAATTTGAGTTTTTTTTATTCTTTAATTCATTATGCATTATGTAGAATATATAATTTGTGATTACAAATCTTAATCCTCATATATTATATTTTTGCTAAATATAAATTGATTAACTTACTAATTGGTGGTGAGGAACATATCAAGACTCTTAATTAAAAATTTTTAGTGCGCACATGACTATAAAATTTCTTTCTTCTGAGAATGGAAGTTATGTGACTATCTGATCACAAATAAAAAGTTAGAGAATATTAAATACAAAGTTTTGAGGTGTCCTATGCACTTTGAAAAAATAAAAGTAAAAGAAGGATATGCTGAGATGTCTGTGCAACAAACAAAAGAAGTTAACTAAATAATGGAACCAAAAGATGAATAAGTAGTTATTGAACATTAGTTTAATAACACTCATCTTGCTCATTGATTTGATTTAACCACGATAATACACCAGTAAAAAAAAATTATAATATTGTTTCATCAAATTATAAATAGAACAAGTGTTTAAACAAAATGTTAACTTGTATGTTTATGTTATGAAATGTTAAACATAGAAGTCTGAGTAAAAGTTGAAAACAAAAATAAATTATATCTATTAAATTTAAGACAAAAATAAATTGAATAAAAGACAAATATACTAATTTGAATCCTGAAATCATGACACTAGAGATAATATTCAAAATTCCTTATACTTACATATGTTGCTTACGAACATTTTAATTGATTAAATATTTCATCCACATATTAACCTTTATGAATGTTAATGTACTTACTTGTGCATCTATGTTATACCATAAACTTAACAAAACATATTATTATATAAATATGTTATATAAAATTATACATGATCGTGAAATTTTATTAAATTGTACATAAACTTAATTTTGTATATAATTTTTCTTTAATGGAATTAAGGCTAATAGTAACTTTTTATATAGAAAATGACTTATATTATATCAATACCAATTATTTTAGGAATACCCTTGGGAGCATATGAATTATCCACCCTAGGTAGTGTATGGACAACAAATTTATTGTCTTCTAACAAAAGAAACAAAAAATTGTTAACTCATGAAGAAGTTGCTTGTGTATTGAAATACTTTAACCAAATTGTGTGTAGTCACACACAACTCTTCCTTGAACACTATAAGCTACTATTTGATGATCACTCTTCACAATAACAACATCTTGGAAACTTTTATTCTTTAGAAACTTTGTAATAGAGCCATCATTTTAAGAGAATATAAAATATAAAAATTGAATCTAAAATAATAATGTGTATAAAATGAAAATATTGAATTACAAATGTTAGTGTGTAAATAAAACTAAATTAAACTTTTTAGAAGATAAATAATCAAACTGAATAAAAATATAAAAGATAAACAATTTTTTAATAATTTTATTAATAATAATATATAAAATAATTAATTAATTTTTATATTATTTCTTGATTTTGTACAATTAACATTGATAAAAGTTTAATAAAATTCTTCAGTTTAAAAAAAATACCTAAATAATCAATCTTTTACAAAATAAAATTTTAATTATCCTTATTATCATCTATGAAAATACTAAAAGACAAAAAAAAAATAACATTGTAATTTTTTTGGAACAGAAACTCTTTCATAATCTTGTTTTTTAGATTAAACATTCATAATCTTAAACTTTGAAAACAGTAAATAAAAAAATTCAAAATTCAACACTTAGAAAGAAAAGAGTATAAAATAAAAAAATAATAATAAATTATTATTAATATTATTTTCCATAAACAAAACCCAGAAAAATACGAAGATAAAGAATAAACAACATTGGAACTTTGTTCTAAATCTTGGAACTGTGTTGGTTGATTGTTCTTGTTTGTTAGGGTTTGGCCATGGAAGAAAGCCCTCGAGCTCGCAGAAAGCGAAGCCACCCATTTTCTTCTTCTCCTCCTTCTCCTCCACTTCCCAAGCGCCCCAATTTCCCTTCCTTCCAAGACATCCCCAACCTTCCTTCCAACATCAAATCTCTCTGTCACCTCATCGCCACCACCTCCGCCGCCGCCATCGAGCACGCCCTCCAATGCGCCGCCATTGACATCACCCCTCACGACGTCGAGGAAGTCCTCAGACTCTCCTACGGCTTTCCCGGCCAGGCCGTCAAATTCTTCCGTTGGAGCGGCCGCCAACTCAGCGACAACCACACACCCTATTCCTGGAACCTCGTGGTCGACCTCTTGGGCAAGAATCGCTTCTTCAACGCCATGTGGGACGCTATTAAGTCAATGCAGAAAGAAGGGTTACTCTCACTGACCACGTTCGCCTCTGTCTTCGGGAGCTATGTCATCGCCAACAGAACCCGGGAAGCGATTGTGGCGTTTGAGGTTATGGAGAATTACGGTTGTGTGAGGGACGTGATTGCTTTGAACTCATTGTTGAGTGCAATTTGTAGGGATGGTAGGACAGTTGATGCTTGTGATTACTTGCAGGTTGCTAAGAAATTTGTCCGGCCGGATGCTGATTCTTACGCGATTTTGATGGAAGGATGGGAGGGTGAAGGAGATAAGGGTGTGGTTGGTGCGAAGGAGACTTTTGCTGAGATGGTGATTGAGATTGGATGGGATCCTGCCAATGCGCCTGCTTATGATTCATTCCTGTGTGCCCTTGTTAGAGGGCCTGATGGGTTGCTTGAGGCTATTAAGTTTGTTGATTCAATGAGGGATAGGAGGTGTTACCCTGGTGTGAGGTTCTTGAAGGCTGCATTGGATGAGTGTCTCAAGTTTCATGATGTTAAGACTGCTAAGTTTTTCTGGGAGGTGTTGGTGGAGGTGGGGAGGGTGTTGCAGCCCTCCACGGAGATGTACAATTTGATGATTGCTTTGCTTTGTTATTGTGGTGATACTGATGCTGCGAGGAGGATGCTTGATGAGATGGTTTACCGAGGGGCCTTTCCTGATGTGGTGACTTATAACTTGCTGTTTAAGTTCTTGATCAAGGGGAGGAAGCTGAGGGAGGCGTCTGCAATGTTTGCTGAGATGGTGAAGAACGAGTTTGTACCGGATCAGGATAACTGTGATGCGGCGGTTAAGGTATGTGTGGATGGTGGGGAGCCTCTTTTGGCGATGAAGGTTTGGAAGTGTTTGGTTGAGAATTATCAGGATGATTTGGAACGAACAGCGAATTTTCTGGTTGTGGGGCTTCGGGATTTGAATAGGATTCCGGAGGCGGTTAAGTATGCTGAAGATATGATTGGAAGAGGAATCAGGTTGTCCTCTTCAACCCTGTCAAAACTGAGACAAAACCTTGTCAAGGAAAGAAAGGAATTTGTGTATGAAGAACTTTTGAGAAAGTGCAAATCTCAATAAGTGGTTTGGAATTTGCTAAAATTATGTAGCTTAATATTAGTACCAAAGTAGAATGTTTAGCTTTATCTGCTAGAGAGGGGAAAATTTTGAAGTAGTTATTATTTAAGGTGATGTTTTGATTATGCTGAGCAAGTTGTAGGCTATGGCATGTATCATCTTTGTATATTGTTACTGCAAAAGATCCTTGTAGAATTGCTTTATAAGGTTAAAGTGAATGAAGTTCATATAGATTTTTTTGTTTCTGGTAAATATTATAAAAGAAAAAGGCTTTATCTATTTTTACGGATCTCAATTTCTTTTTTCGTTTGTTTCTGATTTAATCCAGATTATAATTATTCGCTATTTCTGCACTTTTGCATGCATTTGTAGTACTTATTGGTCTGAAGTTCACTACTTACTTTTTAGAAACGAAAAGATAAAAAAAAAAATATTACTTGAAGAGGTGGGCTATACAGTGGATTAACTTTTTTTTTTTCAAAATTTTATAGACCTTTAGTTTCTATATATGATTCAGTGATCTATCTAGAGATTTCAACGAGCACTCTTTAAATCTGACCTTGTATGTTCTGGTCTATGGAGATTATCTGATGTCTGCACTTATCGTAAGGGTCATCAATTATCCTCATTACATTCAGTGTATTTAGAATTAGATCTTTTGTTTATAATTATTCTTACGAGATTGAAAGATCTTTTAACTTGCTAAGAGACACTTTATCTTTAGATTTAACTCAGGTTTCTTCTTAGCAATCTTGCTTGAAAACGTGAGTTCTACCTGTACTTCTAGTATTATTAGACAATTGGCGTGTAATTGTGTTTACTATTTGGTATCATAATCATAGCATCTATATGCTAAAATTGATAGTAGTAAATTGGAACTGATATGTGGTCTAATCGTATTTAGTTCGTTTTTTATATGATATCAAGCCAGTTGAAGCCTTGTCACCTTACGAGGTGTTTAGGATAGGTGTTTGGTATCCCTGGTTGAATCTAAGTACCCTTATTTTGAATAGATCTCAGTACATGCTTGGGCCTTGTTTTGATTAGATATCTCAGTAATGACTAGCCTGATTTTGATAATATCTCAACATATGGTTGGACCATAATGTGATTACATTTTAGTGCATGCTTGGACATTGTTTATGTGATTTAGTGTTAATTTCGCGGAATACTTGATGACTAAGAGTGTTTGGTTGCATATTAGAAAAAATCTAACGTGCTTGGAAACTTAGTTACAATGGTGGTTTCAAACATTAAAGAACTTACTATGTCCATTTCAACCATTAAAGATGACTCCACTAAACTGAGCGATTAACTTTTTGAGTGTAAAGTGACAAATTTTATTGGTTGAAAGAAAATTAACTCTCAATCTTACGTGTAAACATGTTTTGTATATGTGAACTAAATGTTATTTATGTATAGAAATAATGTGTTTATTAAGAGTCTTATTGAGTATGAAATGATGAGTTACTGATGTGTTACTAAAGCCTTGAGGTTCTTGTATTTAAGATACTAGTTTGTTTGGTTGAACTCTTCTCTTGTGCTTAAATTCTAACTAAGTAAGTTTTTCATTCAAAGTTGAGTTACAAAAAGAGTTCAGTGGACATCGACCCTTGAAGAGGGTGACAATGTTAATTCTCTCAGAAAAAAGTGCTCTGAGTGAGATAGTGTTGATAAAGTAAAGTAGCAGGGGAAGTCGACTCTTAAAGAGGGTGGCAATGTTAGGAATCTTATATTGAGTAAGATGAACTACTTGGGATGATACTTAAACTTTGAAGCTCTCCTACCTAATAGACTAGTCTTTTGAATTAGACTTTTCTCATGTGCTAAGCTGTGACAATTGGTGTGTTCATTAAGTAAGGGGCAACTCATAGGTTGAATTAAGGTGCAAACCAAATACTGATATATGAGTGAAGTTATCTCAATGAACCCTAAACAAAGTGAAATCATTGTGCACGTTGGTCTTTGAAAAGGTTACAATACTAAGAATATCACATTGAATAAAATGAAATACCTAATATAATATTTAAACCATGATATTCTGCTATATAATAGACTAGGTTTTAGGTTGAGGAGTTGAACCCCTTGTATTAATTTTTTTTTTTTTAAAATTAGTATATCTTCTATTTGGTATGTACGATTTTATCACATATCATTGGTTCACAAGTTTTTAATGATTTTTGCAGTAGCATTGTATCTAGGTATCATTTACCACATTCTCATCCTCAAGGCATAAATATACCATACATAAGACATTTCTTAACTCACAATTTGTCCAACATCTCCCTCTTCATCTTATCCATGAACAAGCTCGTGAATTCTAAATCTAATTCGAGAATGAATATGTAAAGTTACCCCAAACTTTATTCTACATATTCTCACTATCTTACCTGCACCAACTCTGTCAACTTTCCAACCTCTCTTTAGTTGTTCCAAAAAAAAGTGACAAAATTTGGATTAACATTGTCCACATAATTGCAAAGTGATGAGCCATTTAATCCAATCTATTAGCATGTCTCATTGAAAACTTTATCCCACTGTGGAGACACATCACACCAAACAATACATTAAAAAAAAAACATGTGGTGTGCTCTCTCCCTTCAATTTACTTAACATTTCCTCTAATCAAGTTTAATTTATTATCATATCAATCAAATAAATAAACACTATTTTATGATTAATGCACCTCTAGTCAAAACTCACATTATCATCTCAATACATTCTCAACTATTTTATCCCAATTTAATAAATTAAAAATTTATAAAGGTTAAAAAGTAAAATGTGACATAACTTACTCTATATTTTTTACTACTAAGATATTTGAGTGGTGACAGAAAAGGAAGGTAGGTACTGTTATGGTTCTTATGAATGACAAGTTATTTTGTTACAGGTGCGTGGGGAAAAAGGTGTTAAGAATCATTTTAAAGATTAGATACAACTTCTTAAATGTTAAATCAACCTTGTAATTGATAAAGCTGTTAATTAATAAAGAATTTTGGAGCATGTTGGTGCCCCCACCAGACTAATACAACAATAAAAATCTTTAACAACATGTAAACAAGGTCTTTAATAGTAGCACCCCTATGCTTGAGGTTGAAATATATAGACTTGACAAAAATATGAAGAGATGGGATTTTCATGGTTGAGAACAGATTTTGATGAATGGTTCAATATGGAAAATGATACTGCTGATTTGGTCCTACTTATCTTTTCTGTACAAATGTTATGTTAGGTTGGCTAAAGCTAAAGCCTAACACTAGCTAAAATATGACCTCATATAACTAAATGTAACTGTATACAACTTGCAGTCTCTTAGGATTTCAAATACGGAAAGAAATTGCTAAGGTGAGATTAGGATTGATTTGAGACTTCACCATATAACTGCAACTCCCTGACAGAGACTTTCATAAGAAATACCAACTAAGTTTTAGTTAAGGTACACCACTTGTTTAGTTTTGCACTTCAATTTTAGACAGCATTTCAAATTCATATTACTGAATCACACAGAAGGATAGGCTTCATTTAGATTGTATTCACTGAACCAAAAGTAGGATACTTCTCATGATGTAAAATTGGTGAAAAGCACAAAGTTGTCTAACCTCATAAATTTCTGGAGTTCACCTTGCAGCATGAACATGAGGTTGAAAGTAAATATTCTAAGATACATTGTTAGTAAAGACCCAGCCTAACTATCAATGTCTTAACATTTTGCAGCAATTTATGATGATTTTTTTTTGAGAGATGGTTTGACATGACAAATATTAATGGAATTCCAGCTAATTTATGTTCATAAACACTGTATTGGGTTGGATATATGATCTTGTGTACATTATTGAAAATCTTGTTTAGGCAACATTATTGCATAACAGCAAAAGGCTCGTTCAACATGACATTTTTTTACTATGACCAGCTAATCAATGTCCAAATGTTACACCTAATAAATTTAACTGATGGTTTTGGATATAAAGGAATTTAATTTTGATAGTACTGAGTTGGAAATATTGTTACTGTACCTAAGATCCAAAAAAACAAATTTTGATTTAATAGACGTCATTAAGAAGGAACACAACAACCACCACCTTAGAAAAGTAACCCTGTGTTTGAAACAGTTGATTTAGAAGTGTTTGTTGGTTTATAACCAATTATACACATACTTTTTTCTCCTTTATTAAGGATAATTATGTTATAAACATTTTTTCCTTTTACCCACAATCAAATAAAAGAAATAATTTTTTTTTCCGTTTTATAAACCAAAAATACCATAAACGAAAAAGCAAAATTCTCTATATGCCGAACCAGTACATCCAAAGAAACTACACCGATGAACATTTAAGTTCCTTAAACGATAAGGTTTGTACTATGGGGAGGGTACGTATATGCATTAATAACTTACACGATAAAGCTTACTTCTCTACTTATCAAATTTAATTTCTTTAATTTTCATTACATGATAGTCAACATACCCTATTTATGTTTGTGTCATTTTGTATATTCACAATTTATTTTTAGGGGGAGGGGGTAGTTGTAGTAATTACTATTTGTACTAATTAGTTTGTTGAAACATCTATAATTGATAGATGGATGAAAAATTTGTATGTTTCTATACGGTAGTACACAATGACATTATATTTACAAGCTTTTCTTAACCTCAGAAGGGTAAGGAAAATGAAACATTACCAAACCTAAATTGTTTGCTTCGTAAGATATATAGTATAAGTGTCCTTCACAAAATAAACCACGACAATAAGAAAGATAATGTGTAACTTATTGTCATTGTAAGAAGACAAATAGAACGAAAAAGACTCGGTCACCAGTGCTAGATAGAGGTAATGTATATCATTCGTTAAACATCTGTTTCTAAATTTTCAAACTTTGATGAATTTGGATATAGTGTTATTAATAATTATTGCTTGTCAAAAAGATGTTGAAGGTCAAATGCACAATACATTTTCTTAAAAAAGGAAAAAAAATTATAAAAATAGTTCGCAAGCAGAGATGGAAGCACTTTGTTCTGTGGAGGCTTGGGTGAATTTTTTAATTTTTTTTTTAAATATATACACACATATATAATATTTTAATGTTGAGATAACGTTTTTATTCAAAGCGTTGTTATATTTCATTATAGATATAATAATATTTAAGAGTTTTTTTTCTTTTTTATTTTTTAAATTTATTTATTTTTATAACTTTATTAGGAATGAAATGATATTTTTATTCAGTTTTTTTTTCTTTTATATAGTTTTGACTACGAAGATGTATTTCTAGATAAAACGTGCAAGTGTAATCTATTTTAATTTAATATTTTCTTTCCCTTTCTATTTTTAGTATTATTTAAATTTTATAATATTGATTTCATTATAACTTGTTGGAAAGTTAAGATCTTTTTACTAACTTTTATCAATTAAAAATATCTGATAACGTACTGGTTAATTGTTTAAGGAATTGGCAAGTTGAAATTCAAAATACTCTAACAATTATATTATATTAGGAAATAGACTTTTAAGTCCAGGTTAACTCTTTAAGAGATTTGCAAGTTGAAATTCACTTTAACAATTATATAATTATATTAGGAAATCAACTTTGAGTTTAACTCAACCTTATAAAACTAGTTTATAAGGTGAGATTTGCATCTACTTATAAACTATTAAAAAACTTCATCTCTAGTTAATGTGAGATCTCTCACGCCGAGACTCTTCAACTCAGTGTGAAACTTATATGTAAGAGTGGTTCGATAACAACCCGATAGCAGGTGGTCCAATAGGTCCAACAACTTTGCTAGGATAGGCTTTGATACCATGTTAAGAAGTGGACTTTAAGTTTAACTCAATCTTACGAAATTGACTTGTAAGGTGAGGTTTGCACTCACTTATAAACTATTGTAAGGTCTCATTTATAGTCAATTTTGTAAGGTTGAGTTAGACTTAAAATTCACTTCTTGAGATAGTATCAGAGTCTATCCTAACAAGGTTGTTGGATCTACCGAACCACCCGCTATCGGACCACCTTTACATATAAGTTTCACACTCGAGTTAAAAAATCTCGACGTGAGGAAAGTGTGACAAAGATTCTACGTCAGCTAGAGATGAGTTCTTTCAATAGTTTATAAAGTGAGTGCAAACCTCACCTTAAAAGTTAGTTATATAACATTGAGTTAAGCTTAAACTCAATTCTTAATAAACTATGTAGTAAATATCAATTAAATATAAATAAATATTATAGAAATTATATATCATTAAACATTTTAATGTTACCGTGTATAGTTTTTTTTTCGTAAATTATATATTTTGATTTAGTTTTTTTTTTTTTCTGTTAAGCTATGGGTGACTTTTCCACATTTTTTTTTTTTGAGAGATGTGATGAATTTTTGGAACATAATTGATACAGGTCTTTCCAAACAAATTATGATTATAATAAATATTATAGTTACAAATATTATTTGCAACAAATGAAACTAATGTAATCTTATTT
>Ga0209700_108941_pt1 | contig 12198 bp, 3 predicted proteins | sample SiratroredBW_FD_187528 | JGI IMG/M metagenome (GOLD analysis project Ga0209700, IMG submission 187528) | Root nodule microbial communities of legume samples collected from California, USA - Siratro red BW (SPAdes) (version 2) | ecosystem: Host-associated > Plants > Roots > Nodule | place: USA...
CAATACACCATCCACATCTTTTCCTTAACCTGCTGACCATGCTGCCCCTGTTGCCTAGCAGGCTTACATGTCGTCACTTTATATTTGACTTCGTAATTCTAATATACATGTTTTTTTTTTTTTATTATTGATCATAATAAGTCTCATGATTCCATTTGCGATTAGGAAAATGCTCATTCCGATTTGCCATTTTTGTATTCTGATTCAACTACTATGTTTGTAACCTCTAGGAGAATATGGTAAAATCTTAATTGGGTTTGTTTTTCTTTTCTTGGTCTCGTCTAATGTCTTTTGGAAATTGTGATGCGGTGTTGTCATCCTACAGGAACAAGCTCGTAAAGAAAGAGAAGAGCTGGATAAGATGCTTGAAGAGAATAGAAGGAGAGTGGAAGAAGCTCAGAGAAGAGAAGCACTTGAACTGCAAAGAAAGGAGGAGGAACGACAAAGGGAATTAGAAATGATTCAGAGACAGAAAGAAGAGGCTGCTCGGAGAAAGAAGCTGGAGGAGGAGGAAGAACATGCTAATCGAATTAATTCTTTGGGTAAGAACAAATCTAGGCCTAAGTCTTATGGTTTCTAATTAATATATCATATCAATTTGTACCCCTACTCATCTGTACCCTTATGTGAAACCATGATCTTGAATGAAAGATTTGATGCTCCTATAAATGCAACCTATTTTATTAAAAGATTTAAGAAAAATTAAAAATGTAATTTTCTCTTGAAGTTACTATTATGTTGAGGTTTATTTGCTTTATATGGCGAAACGGCTACTGGTGCACTGGGTTTAGAACTTCTCAGTCAGAATACAGTAGTCCATGATCAATAAAATACTTATAGGTCTTCTTGTAGTACATGAGCTTGTGTAAGTTGTAAAGGACTGGTATAGAGATGATCTATCTTTCGCCTGTAAGGGGTTCGTCCTATGGAGGCATATACTTCTCTCTCTGGAGAAATACTGACGAAAGACAGTTTTTCAGTAATTTAAAAAAAATTCGATTTGAGTAAAATTTCTTTATGGATATGTTATAATCCTATCATGCATTACCAATTCATTATAAAATGTTTGATCTCAACCCTTTTTTCCAGTACTTTTTAGCTAGTTATAAATATTATTGGATGACAATACGTTAAAAACGCTTCTAAGAGCATCAGATTTAAAGCTAATTTGATTGTGGTTCTGACCATAATTCTTGTGCATGTGATAACTAGTTGTTTTGGTCTTAACAAAAGATGATGTCTTATATGTTAGTTTTCGATGCTTAGCAAGGATGATTGGTAGAAAATTTGAATCTGTCAAGAACACAACTCACAGTATTTGTTGCCACTGTCACAGTTTGGCTGTCACTGTTATGATATAACCACTATATCGACCAAAAGTAGGAAAAACAGAGGAAACCTGTCTCAATTAATAGAAAACTTAGTGGTTTTCTAGAAAAGCCTTCTGGCTCTTTTTGAATTTATTAGGTGGGAATGACTAATATATGTGTGAATTTATTTTCTAATATATTATGACAAAAAAAGACTGAGCACAGTTTTGCAAATGCAATCACCGATCATAATATGTGATCAACTTTTCACTTTTATAATAATTATGGAATCAGACAAACTATTTTACATTCTCAGTATAATATGACTATTAAACTCGTTATACGTATTAAATTTATTTATATCATTTTGAGATGATGTTTAATAAATAAATATACCTTTTGCATGGGTACTTTACGTAGAGGAGAGGGGGGAAGCACCATTGCCATCCCTGTTCGAAAGAATATACATTGTCATATTTACTTTATTTGTTCCCCATTAACCATCCCATCCTTGCAATTGTCTGCATTCTTCTCTCCTGGGAATTTATTCTTAGAACTCATTTATTATTGGAGCCGAAAAGCAATTAAATTTTCCCTTTTATTAAATTTATTTATTTATTGAGTAAAGACAATAAAGTAAATTAATCTGGAACTCCATGATAGTCTTTTGGATTTAGCACATAATACTTAATTTTTAGGTTTAGGACTAAGGATAGCAATGAAGCAGGACGAGTGCAATATTCAAGAGAGTATAGAATTTTTGTCTCTTTCTTAATTGACTAAGCGTTATATTCGTATCCAGCTCCTTATTGTTTTAAATATCAATTAAATAATATTTTACAAAAGAAATCAAAATTATAATAAAAAAATATGATATTAAAAAAATTATGATTGTAATCTAAAATCAAAATAATAGAAAATAATAAAAATGATTAAATGTGTGCTTGAAAAATAAGTTACGATATTCAGAGCAAAAGAAAAATTAAAATATTTTTTTTTAAATCACCTACTAAACTAAAAGTATTTTAATATTTAAAAGAAAAACTAATATTAGAACGAAAATGGGGGCGGAGATGCATTCCCATACCTTGGAATAATAACCGTGGAACATGTCCATTTGCAATTTCCATTTATGACAATCATTCTGATAGGGATTAAGGAATTTTTTCTAAATAGTAAAAAGGAAGGGGATATGGAGTTAAATCTATAAAAGCACAAGATAGACTATATAATTTAGTCAAAAAATTATGTGTTACAGTCATGTTGATCAATTTACACAAGACAAGGAAACACCTTTAATATTTGATGTTCACATTTTATATGTACAGAAATAATAAAAGTTAATTTGTTAAATGAATTTCATATTTGATAAATTACCTTTTGCTTTTTGAGTGGAGACATATTCCGGGTTAATGGAGAAAAAAATAGAAGCAGTAAATAGTGATAGAGTCTAACATAGTGATTCATACATAATGAAAGTGTAATTTACATAGTGATAGCTAAAAGTATGAAATTAAGTGAGTATAACAGAAGCCAAATAATTGGCCCCCACCCTGCAGCTGGAAGGCAGTGAGAAGTGAATGAGAGAGTTGCAGCATCTCACTCATAAAAGGGAAGGATCTGCTTCAACAGACTAAGGGAGAAGTGAGAGATGGTAGGCAGCACCAATAATCATGCTAGAATTGAGTAATACGTAGCTTTACTCAAAGGGAACAGGTCAAATATCACCCTGGACCACCCTCCTTTTTTTTACCCTTATTTATTCATTTATTTGTGTTTGGGTTAATGTAGGTCATCTTCCAAAACCTATCACTGCTTTCCATTTTGTCATTTTTCAAATAAAAAATGTACACCTGTTAACCAAAAACATATGTAACAACAAGTTATATTTGAGAAAAAAAAAAGAAAATAGACTTTTTTTTTCATAGGCTTTTTCTTTCTTGTATTATAATCAAGTAGCATTTCAAGCATAATCTCATCAATTACACATTTTGAGCTGTCTGGGGACTTTAACCATTATATTATCGTTAACAATGGTTATAATACAATACAAGCCACGCCTTCATACCAATTATTATGATCATTTGGTTTCCAATTTCGACTACAATATTCCGTTTGAAATGCTCTACGTGAATGAGAATATGCTGTGAAGAATGCACCAAAATATGCTATGAAGAAAATATCAAACGTTTTGACCAATGTTATGGCAAGTTACAAGAGAGTGATAAATAAAATTAATTGGCATAATATCTTTGTCTCTAAGGCCTTCTACCTAACCAAAAAAGGATCATCAACCAAACTTTACTTCCCGTTGGATGCGTGGAATTGAAACAAAGTTCAGTTTCCACTCTTTGGAGCAATTAGTAAACCAGTTTGTCCACCCAACCCATCCATCCAATCCAATCACTCCACAACTCACATATAAAAACTCAAATGACGAAACACAAGAAAAAAAAATATGAATGAGGAATAATAATGGGGGTGAACAAAGAAAAAGATGCATGTATAAAATATAATATTCTTATTACTGGCTAATTTTCCAAACCATATTTTATAATGAGTTTAATGATTTATATAAATTGTGTGGTTCTAATTGGTGATCATTGACCAACATCGGTTACTGTTCCTAGAAAGTGTAGTCCAAAGTACAAATAGATAATTTCAAAGCTAAGCCACCCTCTTGAAGACAATCCAAAACTTGGTGCTCATCTAATCCAAGAACTCTATATGTGATTTTGGTGATAAAATCCAAGAACTCTGAAGCGTACGTGTTTCCTTTTGGCTTGTCCTGTGTCACAACAATGTTGCCTTATTAGATGCGTTTTGGAAGTAAAACGTTTACCAACCTCAACGCAAGACTCGGTACTTAATTGTTGCGACACAACGCTGATATCTCAACCTCCATTCATCATCAAACGCACGACCTCTCTCTCTTTACACCAAAACAAACTTCTCTCTCTCTCACTCTCACTCTTTCAACTCTCTTGTTTTTTCCTAAAACAAAAGCAAAATACTTACAAGCTAAAACTCCCCTTGGCCTTCTTCCCTTAATCCTCTCCAACGCATTCGAAGGGAACGTTACAAAAATCACTAAATTTTCTCATGTGTGGAGCAAGCCAAACTAAGCTAAGATAAAAGATCTTTTGTATATATACATTACCACAGTTCCCATCACTCTTGTGTTACACTCATTCACTTTATATAATTCCTCCACATTGTGCACCCTCATGATCATGGCTACATCGAAACACCCTTCACTGTTTCTCACATTGGTGGCACTTCTAGTGGTGGCTCTTTTCGTGGCTCCAACATCCTCCACATCCAGAAAAACCCTCAAGCACCACCCTTCTCCAACAAATGGCTTCCGAGTCATGCTTCGCCACGTTGACTCGGGGAAAAACCTAACCAAACTAGAGCGTGTGCAACACGGGATGAAGCGTGGAAAGAGCAGGCTTCAGAGGCTGAATGCAATGGTGTTGGCAGCTTCAACAGCACCAAATTCTGATCAGTTGGAAGCCCCTATCCATGCAGGGAATGGAGAGTACTTGATGGAGTTAGCCATAGGAACTCCACCAATGTCTTACCCTGCGGTTTTGGACACTGGCAGTGACCTCATATGGACACAGTGCAGGCCTTGCACACGATGTTACAAGCAACCAACACCCATCTTTGACCCCACCAAGTCCTCTTCGTTTTCCAAGGTCTCATGTGGTAGCAGCTTGTGCAGTGCTTTGCCTTCGTCTACATGCAGTGATGGGTGTGAGTATGTGTACTCATACGGTGATTATTCAGTTACACAAGGGGTGTTGGGCACCGAGACCTTCACTTTTGGAAAGTCTAAGGAGAAAGTTTCGGTTCACAACATTGGTTTTGGTTGTGGGGAGGATAATGAAGGTGATGGATTTGAACAAGCCTCGGGGTTGGTAGGGCTTGGACGTGGTCCTTTGTCTTTGGTTTCTCAGCTCAATGAACCAAGATTTTCTTATTGTTTGACCCCAATAGATGACACAAAAAAGAGTGTTTTGTTGCTGGGGTCTTATGAAACGGTGAAAGATGCAAAAGATGGTGTGACTACTCCTCTTCTGAAAAACCCTTTGCAACCTTCTTTTTACTACCTTTCTCTTGAAGGTATCTCTGTGGGGGACACTAGATTGGCCATTGAGAAGTCCACTTTCGATGTGGGGAATGATGGGAGTGGAGGTGTGATCATAGACTCTGGCACCACAATTTCCTACATTGAACAAAAGGCCTTTGATGAACTGAAGAAAGAGTTCATTGCTCAAACCAAGCTTTCTGTGGACAAAGATAGCTCAACTGGGTTGGATCTTTGTTTCTCTCTGCCATCAGATTCAACAGAAGTGGAAATTCCCAAGCTGGTTTTCCACTTCACTGGTGGGGATTTGGAGCTGCCTGCTGAGAACTACATGATCGGTGACTCCAGCTTGGGAGTGGCTTGCTTGGCCATGGGTGCTGCCAGTGGAATGTCTATATTTGGAAATGTTCAACAGCAGAACATTCTGGTGAACCATGATCTCCAAAAAGAAACCATTTCCTTCATCCCTACGTCCTGTGACAAGTTGTGAGCGTGTGATGTATACACTGATTGTTAGTACATGCTTTTATTGCTTTGTTTGTTTAATGTTCTGTCGCCAAACTCCTGTGCTTATGATTCCATTTCTTAGTTTTTACAATAATATGAACATTGTTATTGTTTCTCCAATTCAACATACAAAAGTTAAGAGCTTTGCATTGCATAGAAAATGATTAAGAAGCTCAACAACTACCACCCAACCCTGGAATTAAAAAGGACTGTTCTACCAATCGTTTTGAATTTTATACCTCTCTATTGCTTAACCACTCCGAACAATAATAGACTGTTATTATGTTCATGCCATGCTGCTATAAAAAAGCATCCTCAAAACCCTACAATTTTCTAACATGCACAATCCTACTCATTTCATCTTTTAATGTGTATGCATTTTTTCTTAAGAATAACAGACATGGCATTTGCAACTTTCATACTTTTCCTTTTTGTATATTATAACAATACTTATCCTCTGTATAATTTTATTTTAATATGAATTTTAGGTTCCATTCAAATTAATTTTGCCTTTTTTCATGATTTTTAATTATATCAAATAAAAAAATCTGTAGTAAACAAACAGTACTCGGGTAATATTAATATAATCAACCTATAATTAGAATACACCTTTTCTACTCTATTATTTAATTATAGATTGTCATATATAATAATACTGTGATTACTTTAAAAATCATATTTGCATGATTTCTGATTTAAATGTCAATGTAAAAAAATTATACTGATAATATATATAAATGATTAAAATCGGATGTAATATATATATATATATATATATATATATATATATATATATATATATATATATATATATATATATATATATATGCATGCTGATAAAGGTGATATTTAAGTTTCACCAAGTTTCCTTCAAAATTTCATGGTCCTAACCTTTATATAAGTCAAGTTTTATCTGAAAGTTAATTTAAAGATCTATTTTATATTAAAGCGTTTAAATTAATGGTTAATGAATTTATCTTTAAGCAACCCAATAGTTTTCCAAAAACTATTACAACTCAGTCTTGGTAACCAGTACTCTTGGAAGAACAATTTTTTTTTAAATAAAACATTAAAATCATGGAGAATGCAACATTATATTTGCCTTCTTTTCAAGAGAAGTGTTAATAATACACTTTTTAGTCTCGTACATTTTTTGTAATACACTGTTTTATGAAGAGTTAAATTTATTAAAAATTACAAAATTAAAAGTGAGAGTCATTAAATAAAGGGTAATATTCACACAATTTAAAAAGGCAAATTACTAATTATTTTCCTTTTTTTATTCATCAATATTCGAAGGGTCATGTCTCTTGTCATGCAATGTATCACTAAATCAGGATTGCTTCTTCCAGCACCTCCAGTGTTTATTCACCCACCTCCAAAATTTTAAGAGTTCTCAAAATTAGCCGTAAATTAGTAGTGGGCAGATGTATCCCTCTGAACCCTAAAAGTTTTCAATCACTTCTACTGTTTCCTATCTATTGTCTGTCAACTCCAACACGTCTCCAGTCATTCTGATTTGCGGATGATATCACCAGTTAACTTTACTTTCGTCCTTCATCAACATCTTTGTCAATTATTTAGGATATGTATAATCTATTGAACGTTTTGTAAATAATTTAAGTAGTTTGTGTTGGTTTTGCAATTTAGGATGTTAATGTGTGTGTTTAATTTTCGTTTTTATATAATTTTGGAAGAGGGTATTCTGAAATTATTTTTCAGATGTGAAGAACAGTTCTCAAATATGTTATTCTGTAGAAAAAAAGAAAATCACATTTTCGGAATACTTCATTCTAAAATTATATAAAAATAAAAATCACAATTCTGAAACATGTCATTCTGTAAATGTGATTTTTATTTTTATACAATTTCCTTTTATACAGTTTCGCAACAGAGTGTTTTGGAATTATACTTATTTCGAAATTGTATAAAAACAAAGATCACATATTCAAAATGAGTTATTGTGAAACTATATTCCAAATTCAGAGTACATGCCGCTACCATTGCTCCGCACATGCGAGCTACTGGTCTATCACCGTTCCACCGCCACCAATGACACACACCACTGCTAAAAACCCCTCACGCTCACGCCGTTCACATTTCCTAATTTTTGTGGCGTTCACTGCATCATGAGACACCTCCGTCAATAGGTCAGTCAGTTTAGTAATATTTCAAAACACTTGGAGATACAGGAAGAAACAGTACTAAATCAGTAAAGAGAGACGGAACATAATTTAAGGCCGCCCAAATAACAAAAAGCCCATGTATCAACGGATAAAAATAAAATGTAGGTCCATTCAGTAATATAACTAACATCAGCCTATTTCGTTTTGCATCCTATCTCCTCCAACGCCTCTATAGGAATTTGTAAATCACAAAACTGTCCCTCTTACTGTCACCTCACAGAAGAAACGTCTATATTCTCCTCGTGGAAGAAGTAATAAAAGATTTATGTAAAATATTTTGAATTATACTATATGAAAGTTATTTTTACGTAAAAAAAACTTTTAAATTATAAAATCTGTAATACAATATTCACTTTTGGAAATTAAAATTAACTTTCAAATTATCGTTAGAATTTAAATATTTATAATGATGCAGAAGAAAAACATCGGGTGCGAAAAGAAATTATTCTAAATTCATCTGGCCGATTCATGTTTCGAATTTCTGGATAAGGTGAAAATTCATCACCCATATTCCCTTCTTTTATATTTTGTCAAAATAAATAAATAAATTGGTGGTTTCATACGTATCTATGTATCTATTTTCAGAAGAAAAAAATTGTATAAAAAGCAAAGTCAGAGATAAGAGTTTAATGAAGATGCATTATTAGTATAAAAGATTTAATATTGAAAATTAATTAAAAATTAAAAGTTGTTTAAATTCTAAAAATGTTGATTAATTAAGCTAAACGATAGGTTAATATAATTGTATCTTTCCACGTATTAATATCAATGTCAGATTCAATCGAATCAGAATTCTGATAAGAACAAACAATGATTAAATATCCAAACATACATCTTCAAATACCGCGATCCACATCATTTATTTGTTTAGTAGATTAGAAGAAACCAGGATGAGACAAAAAAAAATCTAACAAAATTAATATATATATATATATATATATATATATATATAATTTTAATTAAATAAAAATATAAAAAAACATTTATATTAATAAAAATAAACACTTGTGACTTTTAAGATGTTTAAAATATTAACTCCACCCAATCTTTTCCGCGGCTCACATAACACACTTATTAAAGTAAAATTTCAAAAATTATCTTTGTTATATAAACTTTTTTATTCATTTAGTTTCGATGACATGCAATTTTATCTCCTAATTTTTTTTCGAATTATTTAATATTTTCAGCAGATTTGATCCCACTGTCACTTTTTTTATGATAAATTATGAATATGAAAAATTAAAGTTTAATAGATAGGTATTCAATGAAAATCTTATCAAATTTGAAAGATTTGGTGTATAATTTTGATACGTATGCAATAAAATCATTAAAATGGTGTCTCTTGTTTTATGATCAAACAACTAATAAAAATGTTTTTAAAAGGTAAAAAAAGGAAAATTAACTATCTCTCCACTTTTTTTCTCACATGGAAGTATCTCCGTGTCTCTCATTCCCTCTCACAATCAACACCATTGTTTTTTATTTTCATGTCTCTCCCTTTTTGGCACCTGCATTTTCTCATATGAATAATGCACCCTAGCTCTTGAATAAGGCAATAAAATGCAGTTTTGTGTTTAATTTTACGCATGGACGTGGAGGTCAATAAGTTGCTTTGATATGTCATATTGGTTGCTCTCACTTTTTTGGTATCATTCTACTTTGTTGTGAACAAAATTAATATTTATTGTGTATCAATGTGGAAAAGAGACTCGCACACTTGACGGAGAGATTGTTAGGTATCCAAATGTGAGTCTAAGTATTATATTAAGTATAAATGAGAAAGTTGAGCAACATACAAGAAAGAAGACCTACAAACTCAATGTCTTAAGGTCTTGGGTTGAAGGTGTGTCGGTCAGACTCTTGTCTCATTCTTGTTTGAGTTCTTATATGTTTTTCCCCTCAGATTTTCTCGACAAGTGGTATTAGAGCCATGTTTCAAAACTCTGATTGCTACATTTACTCATGGTTGAAATTATTGATCTCTCACGAGACCTCTTGCTCTTGTCATCTTTGAATATGTTTTATTCTCTTGGTACATAATAAGAAGAGAGACAAATTTTTGGTGATCAGTCTAAGACAATGATTGATACTAGTAGAAGAAGTTATGAAAGACGAATACTTCTAAAATCTGCAGTCACTGTGAAAACACAGGACATATGATTGATACATTTTATAGAAAGCATGACTTTCCACCTCAGTTCAAGTTTAAAAATTAAAAAACAAATTGTAATAATAATCAGCAGAATCATGAAGGTTCAAGGTAAGAAGTACATTATCAGCAAATTGGTTTTATTCCTGAGCAATATCAAACATTGTTAGCCCTTCTACAACAGTCTAAATCCAGTGACAATATTTCTACTCAAATCTTTGTCATTCCTTCCAACACAACAACACACACTGGTAATAAATTTATCTCTTCCTTTAGTTCTTGGATTCTTGATAGTGGTGCTACTAATCATATTTGTTCATCCTTGACTCATTTCACTTCATATCATCAAATTAATCTTATCTCTATCAAATTACCAAATGGAAATCAAGTCATTGCAAATTATTCTGTAAGTGTTTTTATCAATTAAGATCATGTCCTAGATAATGTTTTGTATATTCCTACACTATAAAAATCAGTGGGTAATGTCTCCAACTTTTCCCACTAATATTGATCCGTCTAACATTACCCACAGATTACCGACGGGTCAAAATCCTTAGATAATGAAGTCGTAAGTAAATTTTTCACCAACTTTTATCCATGGGACCTTTGAATGTTGAAGGGAGCTTTTGACCACTACGTCAGACAATAGTAGTTTTATCCATAAATATAAGTTTTTAAGTATTACCCACGGACATAAAGCCATAGGTATTACCCACGGACATAAGTATGTAGGTATTACCTACGAAAATAGTTTGTGGATAATACATATAGACCAATATCTGTGGATAATACCTATGGATCTGTGTCCGTGGGTAATATCTACGAACCCATGTTCGTGGATAATACTTACAGACTTAAATCCGTGGGTAATACCTACAGATACAGATCCGGAGGTAATAATCCGTAGATAATGCTTAATTTATCTACGGATACAGATCCGTGGGTAATAATCCGTGGGTAAATTGAGTTTTTCTTGTAGTGCTAACTTCACTTTTAATCTTGTTTCAACAGTAAAGTTAATTGATAATTTATCTTGTGTGATTATTTTTTATTTTAATGGGTGTTAGATTAAGGACAAAAACTCCTTAAAAATTATTGGATCAGCTGAGATGCAAAATAGAATTTATATACTTATGGCCCCTTCCTATCAAAAAATTTATATCAAACCTATCCAATTTACCTATACTATCAATTTTATTACTAATGATCTTGAGACTCTTTGACATTTTCGATTAAGAAATGTTTCAAATAAATGTATTGATAAGAATAAATTTCTTTTTGTTAAGTGTAGCTAAGTGTAGCAAATTTTCTGTGTGTGATGTTTGTTATTTTTTAAAGCAAAAAAGACTTTCCTTTCCTTTTAGTACATCTAAATCTAAAAAATATTTTGATTTGATTCATGTTGATTTATAAAAACCATATTCAATACCATCAATTCACAGTCATAATATTTCTTGACCATAATTGATGATTATTCAAAATACACATGAATTTTTCTTTTAAAACAAAATCACAAACTTGATATTAGTTTCTTTTAAAAACTTTATATCATTTATTCTGAAAATATTATTAAAAGGTTCATATGATAACCTAATCCTTTACATGATAGAGTTTTTTTAACTAAAATTGTTTCTACACGTTTAATAATTTTATATTATTTAAGAGTTGAAGACAAAATCAATATATTTCTCTTTTTTAACTTTTTAAGATGTTTTTTTAAAAATAAAACCGTGAAGAAACTTTAAATTTTAAAATGAAAAATAACTATTATAATATTTGTGGTGACAAATGTGTTTGGATTTCATTAATAATAGTTATAAAAAAAAAAAAAAAAAAAGAAAAAAAAAAAAAAAAAAAAAAAAAAAAAAAAAAAAACTTACGATGCCGCATTTAAATGAACTCTATTAATTATGTGCTCCACTATTTTTTGGGAAAATGTTACAGTAACTGAAC
>Ga0209700_108942_pt1 | contig 12197 bp, 8 predicted proteins | sample SiratroredBW_FD_187528 | JGI IMG/M metagenome (GOLD analysis project Ga0209700, IMG submission 187528) | Root nodule microbial communities of legume samples collected from California, USA - Siratro red BW (SPAdes) (version 2) | ecosystem: Host-associated > Plants > Roots > Nodule | place: USA...
CAACAGTATTGTTATTATAATAACAATAATAACAGTTTTATAAATAATAATAATATATATAATAATAATAATATTTATAATATTATTATTAATAATAATAACAATATTATAATAATAATAATATAATATTATTATTAATAATAATACTTTTATAACAATGGTATTAATAATAATAATAATAATAATAATAATAATTGTAATTGTAATAATTAATATAACAATAATCGTAATATGACAGAAAAGTTGTTTGGGTCTGATAGTTATAGGTTATGTCAAGTTGTTGTTGGTAAATACCATAATATTTATCGACATATTTATTAATCGATAAATTCATTGGTAATTACCGACGGTCGAAAAAAATTCATCAATAAATTTATCAACAACTAAATTACTGACGAATTTTGACCATCGATAATCTATCAATAAATACGCATTACTAATAAATTTTTGTTGTTTACATACGAAAATTGCCCATCGACAATTCTGATTTTTTTTTAGTGTTGGTTATGTTATACAGGATCAAATTTCATTTTCAACCCTCACATGTGTAGTACACAATCAAGAAGATTAACTACTACATATAAATCAAAATAAGTCTAAAAATATATTTGTATTGTTGAAACAAAGGTTACGATAAAATAAATTATCAAAATATTTTAATTTCAAATTTTTACTTATTTAAATTATTCATCTCCTTTACATATTTTTTTATTTTCCAAATTACATTGAATTGATATCACTAATTAATAAACCATATTTGCAAAAATATACTATATATGCTTACAAATTAAATACAAACATTAGTTTAAAATTAGAATCCATATATTAATTAGTAATTTTTGAAAAGAATGAGAAATCACATTTTTAAATAAAAAGAAAATAATTGGTTAAAAAAATCATTAAAAAAACAGTTCATCAAGAATAAGAAAATATAAACTAGAAAAAACAAAAAAAAAAATGATTTAAAAAAAATATATGTTTAAAAGCACGATTTAAAAGAAAATATATGAATAATAATAATAATGTGACTAACTTTCTTGTTATGAAGTTCTTTGGCATCAAAATTAAGCTTAAGAAAGTACTTCTACTATTCAACTCATTTTACAAATGTCTAAGGATGTAAAATCAACACAGTAGTTGATATATCCTGCTTGCGGTGGTATTTTTTAAGGAAGTTGGGGTGAGTATATTGGAAGCCTCATTTCTTTTCTAGGTATTCATAACTCTTGAGATTATGAGAGTCATTATGACTATTGAGCTCTTGTGGATTAGTGGTTATAGGTGTATGTGACTTGAGTGTGATTCTTCTTTGTTGTGTCAAATTTTTTCTTCACTCGTGATTTTTTCCTAGTCTCTTGGAGGGAGATGGAGAAAATACATGAAGACTTGTGAAGTCATGAAGTCCAAGATATCTCACATTTATCATGAAGGAAATCATACATTAAACTTATTAATTTTGTAATCGAAAGACAATTTGACTTCAAGTAGTTTAGTTCCATACCCTCTATTATTAGCTTATAGTTTTTCATAATAGGTTTTAACTCCTTTTGTTTCTAATTATATAGTTTCTAGAGAAGATCCTTTTTTTAATGTTTTCGAACATGAGTTTAGTTTGGGCCCCCCATGTTTTTGTTTTTATTTTTTCTTTTTAGTGGATTGTTTCATGTGATGGCAAATGATAGTTGAACTTTGGGATGTCAGCCTAACCGAGATACCAACATTCATAATGATGCCTCATGTGGTTCTCTCAGCAAGTGGACCAATTCAACTATAGTTGTAGTTTCATTGTAGTTGTAGTTTTATTATAGTTGTAGTTTGAGTTGTATTTTTACAATTACCATTGACTGTATTGGATCTTGGTCTACAATTAGATAGGATTTTTAATTATAAAGGTGTAGAAGGGTGCTTGTTAGCAAAGATTTGCAATGATGGCAAGTGCACCCATCGTAATGTACGAAGTAATAAGGTTATTGTTCTTTCCAAATGATTTGTGTAATATAAAACATTTCAACCAATTATAATAAATTCATATTTAGAAAAAATTCATAAATTTATAATATATGTAGAAATTAAAAATAAATTAAATGAATATTTTGTATTTTTTCAACAACTAAAGGCAGAAAAAGGATTAACAATAATATGATAAACTTGTTTGAGTTAGATCTCACCAATCTTCACTCTTATGCATAACAAAATTTATCTTCTTTTCTAAAAATAATCAATGTCAATCCTCGAAATTACTCAAACCTGGGGATTATCTATTAACCGTCAATTCATTGATCAATTATATAGATGAATCTTGCACTCGCACAAGGATCTTAATAAAAACAACTAAACTACACTCTATTCTTACACATGAGCTTTTATTCGATAAATTAATTTAGTTCTAGATTCAAAAGATATTTTTCAATTATTTTAAGAATCAATGATCGAGTTATGAATTTGCACACTAAGTATAAGCATAGAATTTATATGCTGATGTATTGAAAGAAAAGCATTTATGATAAGACATAATATAAGCCCAAATATTATTACATGAGAGTTAAAAAAGGTTTAACCTAATCCCAACAATGAGTGATTTAGCTCTTCACAGGCACGAGGAACCCAAACATTAAAAGAAGAATGATGGAATAAGAAGATAACTCCAAATAAAGCCTAAAGATGCATTCAACAGTGAATTGTTATCCTCTCTATCAAAATATATTTAACCACAACCTCAAAAGCTTATTAAATAGAATTCAAATCGATGCTCGCACCCGCCCTAGGTCAGTTACGCCAGGAGCCATTGGATTTTGTTGCTATTTTAGCACTCGAGCCCAACCTGCACCGGGTGCATGTCTTTTGCGCCTGGCGCATTTCTACCTCTTGCTCTCAGGTTTCCAAGCCGAACTCAGGTCGCTGAGTTGGACTTGGCTTTATTTGCCTATTTTTTGCTTCTTTTTCTCATTTCTCAAAGGCTTCAATCCTAGTTCTTCTCATTAAATATTTACCTGATCAATTTCATCAAAAATAGATTGAATTAGTATCAAATCCTTATTTTGACTCTCATAATCAATTATTAATAAAAACTACTTAAATTTGATAATTAAACAAATTTTAAGTGTAGAAAGAGTTAACTTTTGACCTAAAAATGGATCCATAATATCATATAAATTTGCTCTATCAATGTTGCATAGGTTGTTGTTAAATCTTGTTGGGTACAAGATTGTGAATTTTTGTATTCCGTAACGTACATTTTGTTGTTTAGAGGAATCTTGATTTAAATTTGTAAGAAAACTGGATGTAGCTCGTAAAAAAAAGAGTAAACTAGTGATCTTGATTTTTGCATGGATTTTAAATTTCTGCATGATTTGTCTTTATAAAGAAATTTAACTCAACTGAAACATAAATTTAATTGATTGTATATTTTTGTGAAATTGGTAAGATATAAGAATTAAGATTAACTATCGTGTTATATATTTATGATAAAATCGTGGTTCTATTTTCAAATATATTGTCTAATTGATTGGTCTTCTGTATTCTTTGCGTTTGAGTACTACTAAAGATTTAATAGTATTTGTGAATTTCAACTAATCATTTTTTTTGGTCTGATTTGTTGTGAAAAATAAAATTCATTATTATGAAAATTAAACCAATTAAATTTTTGTTAGAATTTCTAAACAGAAATTATATCAAATTATTTTTGAATTTCAATCAATTGTTTTTTTCCTATTTAACAATAAATACTACAATAAATTTATTTACCATTAGTTTGTTAAAAAAACGTTACCCTCAAGTTAATTTGTAAACAAATGCATCTCAATCAATGAAGTCAATCAATGTGAACTCTTTGGATTCGACTTACATATTTTTAGAGAGGAACTTAGTATTTCCAAACTTGACGCGATTTTAGGGTTAATCAATAAGACTATTTATATAGGCACTAGAAGACTGTTTCTGGTTGTTTCAAAGCTTCAGTTCACTTGAATATCCTTTTGCATCTGGCAAGCTTGAATACATTAAACTTAATCGCTATCCGTACTCATTTCTCTAGTTACCATAGCCTTCTGCACCATCTCATGGTAAAAGTACACACGGCACATGATAGATAGTTGGGTCATAGTTAAAATTCCCTTTGCGTAAAGAAGTTGTAAGAGAAAGTAATTTTAGCTATTTATCCAAAGATCGCTTAATGTGACATGTTTTTGAACAAATTAGACAGACGAAAGTAGTAGACATTTTGAGCAACATAGAATAAGCACAGAAGCACACACACATATTAGACATAAGGAAATATTGTAAACTTTTATATCGTCTACTAGACAAAATACTTACATCTTACATAATTTGTTGTAGGAATCAATCGTCTTACAAATGATGCATGATATTTTTATGCTTTGTCATTTTTAGCACTTTATTAAAATTTATTGATCTTTTGTTCTAACAATTCTTTATATACATCTTCTTAAAGATAATCATTGTTATATAATATTTAAGAAAATATAATCTCTATACATTTTATAATATAATTTCTAAATCTCAAATATACCTTTGAACTACTTTACTCAAGTGGTCAACATCTTGATATAGATGGTTGAATTTCCTTCTTCACACTTAACATGGCAAGAATATTTGCCAAATATGTGTTTTTTTTAATATTGTTTCAATTATGTTGTTCATATTTCTAATTGATTTTAAGATCAATTGCTTCCTTTATATATATAAAGATAATTTGTTATGTTTAAATTGAATAGGAATAGATATTATATTTAAGAAACAAGTATTTCTTTCAAAGATATAAAAGAGAGATATACAAATGAACTAAATTACATGTTACCTTCAATAAAATTAAGCACATAACAATTTTTTGTCGTGTGCAAAATAAAGATAGGATGAATATTTTAATATATAATAGACAACCTGTTAAACAAGACATATGTTAAAAGGTTTAACATATTTAAGTATATTTGCAATCAAAACAAATTTATCATTGAGGGATGATTTAGTGTTTTTAAACATGTATTAAATAGTTCGAATCTTAATAATTTTATCCTCTATTCGCTTAAGAGGAGAATAACTTGTGGACAACATTTACACTTGAAAGACATAACAGAGGTCGAAAGTATTTTTAGGTGACATAAATTTATGTTATACTAAATATGTCTAGTAGTGATAATACCAAATTTAATATACAATTTTAATTTTAAAAATGTTGTTTTGTTGTGTTAAAAGCTTTATTGAAAAGTGTGAGTCAATTGTTAATAACTTTTAAGATAATTTGATAAATTCAAATATGAGTTTACATATAGTTATAAGTTTCATCTTACATATTTGTTTAAAGAGCTTTTAATAGATGTTGTCAAAAGTCATAACTGAAGATAATTGTCTAAATGTCTTTAAAATCTAATCTTACTCTTACTAATATTTTGATTATTTATTCAGTTGAATATACTTCTAATAAATTATTGATTTATTAAAATTTAATATTATTTATCATCACTAAGATTATAAAATATCTTGTTAAAATGATTCAAATTACTAAAAATTATTTTTTTATTTACCTACCTATTAAAATAATACAATCTTATTCATATCGATCATATATCTTAGTTTAATATTACTATTAAATAATTTCGCTGTCACTTTCGAATAGGTGATATCATCTAGTTGGATTGATTTTAAGTCTATCTCCATAAATATGACTTGTTTGTTAAATTTAAGAAACCAATTTATATTCGTATTCACGAGTTTCTAATTCAACAATTGAGATGGCACACAAAGTTTTCAATACGTAAAATTGATTTCGAATCAATATCCCAATGTTTTATCTCATTACATTATTTATGATTAGGAATGAATAAAACTATGTAAGCACACATATTTCTATAAAATTCAAAATGAATATTAAATAAGTATTTAAATAGCCATGATAATAAATATGGCTATTTTAATCAGTTAATATTTTTCATACTAATACAAATTGTATGGTTTCTAACTTACAGACACTTGTTACCCCCTGTTAATAATTTTTATTTAAACAATTTTTTTCGAAACAAGTGATTAAAGTGGAATTATTAATTAAAACATATGAATATTAAAAATTTATTTGCAATTTAATTCCGCAAATTTATTTATTTTTACAAAATTGAAGTTATTTTAAAGAGACAATTTTATTTAAATTTATATTCTGAGTGCGTAATTTACTTTTTTTAAAAAAAGGATTAATTTTATTAATAGCAATATTTTGTTATGTAATTTTATGTAGAATATACTTTTTATTTGAGTTTACATTTTAAAAATAATATTAACTTAATTTTATTTAAATTTAAGAGAAAATAAATTTAAGAACAAAGACAGATATAATTGACACATTTTTTCAATAGAAAAAAAAACAAGCAATCATTTTTTAAACACATGACGACGTCATTCATGTTTATGACCCTTGAATAGTTTCTTAAAATAAAAACGAAATATTATTATTATATTATACCGCCATAAAGTTTTCCCTTATCCTCCTAATTTTTGGTGCATTAATTAGAAGCAACTGTACCAATCCTTTATGTCAACTTCTGGATATGCATATTGATGATGATTGATGCATTATTATGCAAAACCAAAACCCAAACTTCACGCAACACCTTTTCCCTTCAACGCAACTCCTTTCTCCTCTGCATACATTACCCTCTGTCTTCCTCCATAATCATGCTCATTACAGCGCTTCCAACAAACAAAACGACGACGTCTCATTAGTTGCAACCTCCCCAACCAAATACACCGCAATTTCTCACTTCCCCTCTCATCAAATTCCAATTTTTCCCATCTTTTCACCTTTTATATCTCATCTCCCACCTTTCTGTAAATACCATTTTCATTTCGATTAAATCGCTTTCACAAATTCCAATTATTGCATATTTTTTCTTGTTCCCTTCATTTTTTTTTATCGAAAATGAACACCATAAGAGGACAGGAAGATCAGCAATCTAGGGTTTTCTGCGAGCTGTCGGCTCTGGTCTTCAATCTCCTCCGCTCTCCGCCGCTCATGCCGGACACCTCCGCCAGGCGATCGCCGGCGGGGGCTCAGATAACGCCGGCAGGGTTCGCGTCGCTGCTTCTGGGGATTTCGGTGGCTCTCATGCTCTGTGGATCGGTGACATTTTTCATCGGGTTTATGCTGATGCCGTGGGTTCTCGGATTGGTGATGATGTTCTACGTGGCTGCCGTCGTTTCCGCTCTCTCCGTTCTGGGGCGTTCCATTCTCTGTTTCGCCTCGCCGCGTAAGGATCTTCCTGGTAAGAATTGTTATCATTTGTTGCTTATTTATTTGCTGCAGAAATTTAGGTTCTGATTATTATAGTTAGAAACAGAGGAAATTGATGATATATGATGGTGCGTTTTGGATAAGTTAAGTCTTTTTGGCTATCATTCAGGCTAGGACTGTTTCCTGATCTTTTTAGTTGTCTGATCTCTTTTGATTGTGTTCTATTCTGTCGGGACCCAAGAGGAAGTTACCCAGTTAAGTTTTGTGTCCTTTCCCCTTTTTACCCCTCGAATTTTCGGGCTTTTGATTTTACCGGTGAATTTGGACGAAGAAAAATGCGTTTTTTTTTTTTTTTTTTTTTTTGAGGTATATACGAGAACCCCAATTAGTTGAAATTTAGTTGAAATTTAGAAAAATCATTGCTTGCAACCACGACTTTACTTGAAATTAAGAAAGTTGTTCTTGGTAACAACGACTTTGACTTTGCCGGTAAAATTGTGTTCACCGACTTTGATTACTATAAATTTTGAGTACTTTGGTATTCATTTTGCTTTAATCTTTAATCTGAAGTTGTGCTTAGTGTTTGAAATTGTGCAATTAGTGGCACGATTTCATGTCTTTTAACATAAGAATCATTCTTGTATCATCAATTGTTTCTTTATTTTTTTTAAAAATCAGAAGTTGTATCTTAAACACGACTTCTCTTTTTAGAGGAAGCATTTGCAATTGCTCTCACCTATATTTATTTATTTACTTTCATTATTTATTTCCATTGAGATCAATGAGTTTTGTTCTAGTATAAAGTAGTCATTTTAAATCAATAAGTTCAAGTGTCTTCTTCCATATGAGATATATTATATGGATATGAGATATATTATATGGATTTTCTCCTATTTTAGCATTTATAGGTTCTTCCATATGAGATATATTATATGGATTTTCTCCTATTTTAGCATTTATAGGTTCGTAAAGATCAGTTCAAATACTCGAAAACTGATTCGAAAAGCAATGCACTAAAAGAACGAGTTTGGGTGAACAAGGAAGGACTGAGTTGTTGCTTAAACTCTTAAAAATTGTAGTAACAAGATTGTTATTATGTCAATCTCATTAGATTTAGTAAAGATGTCTTGTGGATTATAAAGTTCGAATACGAACACGGACACAAATACAATACAGATATGTGAATACAGATAAATTGAAAATTAACGAATACGAGAACACGGCAATATATATATATATGAATTTATTAAAATTTATTTATATAGTTAATAATGTGAAAAAAAAATTTATAAAAAAGTCTAACAAAAGATATAATTTCTATACTTCATCTTCATTGAAAAATATACCTTCTAATTCTGATTCATCAAGAGATAAGTTGGCAATTTCAAGAATTCCATTATTATTCAATGATAAGTCATTTCTTGCAATATCTCATAATTTAATTTCCTCTTCTTTGTATTTTGAATAGTTTCCTGAGAGAAGACGAAGATTACTATGGACATAAACTATATCTTCTGCCCTTTTAGGTGTCATTTTATTCCTTTTCAAAGAATGTATAAAAGAATAGGTACTCATATCACCAAATCTAGATATTTCATATGTCAACGTTAGACCACTGGAAGGCTTACAACAAAAGATGGATCTTAGGAATAGAATCGAAGACTGGCTGGCCCACTTGTACGTAATAGAAGAGAAGTCAAGGCAAATTCCCCTGAAGGGAGTTCCCATGGGGGCTAGGACACATTCCTTGACGAATGACTGCAATACATGGAAGGTTTACGGATGTACTACTGGACGACTTTCCCTACAACATTTCATACAAAGAGACATACAAAGAGAATGGGCAGCCTGGAAAACTTGGAATGCTAAGGCTATGACTTTCACATCTCTCTAGATATCTAGAGAGAGATCCACTGCGTGAGCAACCCACTGTGCATTACATGTGCTCTACAGGCCGCACTCCATCTTTCTTCCCAACGAGCCCTTTTTTGTTTTGGATTTGGAAAACGGGTGTTGCGTTCAGTTCGAAATTCGTAACAAAAAGAGGAACATGGTTGTCCAAGTAGCTTAAGAGCTATTTTTTTTGAAGTATTGGTGCACGAGCTCCATGAACAGTCCACCATATTTTTGCATCTATTTTACCTCTACCTCTTAAAGAGTCAACATCGTGAAATTCTTCACCTTCATTTGAAATATTTGCAAATTCTATATTGACTTGTCTCCTTACATCTGGATCATCAAAGTACCTCATAAAACATTTCTTCCTCTCATGAGTAAGTTCGCCATCATGATGTGAAGCAAGTCTTTGTGAATCTTCACTTAATCCTTCATCACTATAATATCTACAACATTATAAATATAAAAATAAATAAATTAACATAATATTATAAATTTATAATGTTATAAATAAGATAAACACAACAAAAATAATCATAAAATAAATTAACATTACTTTGGATTTAGAAAATGAGCAAGATAATGAAGAGATATGCTACTCTTGGTCCAACGATCAATTAATATTGAGTTTACTACCTCGACTCGAGAAATGATAAATGTTCAACTTTTGTCTTTCCTTTATGTTCAAATATGACCTTTCTAATTTTTCAATAATTGAATCTCACATTTCATATACTAAGTGAAGAGTAGCCATATGTGTATCTGTTTTTTCTAAAAACATCATAAATAGGGGCAGTAATATGTAATCAACCTTCATCCAACAAAAATTCTTTCACTGATTGTGCCTTAACCACATCATCTTCTTTGTAAGAGGACCATTCATCACTAATAACCACCATCTTTTGAAGTCTTTTTTTCAAACTTTTAAACCTTTTTAGCATGACTATAGTTGAAGCAAATCTTGTTTGAGCCACAGAAAGTAACTTTAATGAGTTGAACCTATTGAACATTGATATTCTCATATAATGTCCAATAATAAAATTTTTAATAAATGTAATATCATTAGTAATTTGTGAGATCCAAAAACGTTGATCATAAACAACACTATTTTTTTCCGTACTTTTTGCTGCACAAATATTTTTTAATACAAGATTCAAGATGTGAACTACACAAGGAGTCCAATAAATTAAAAGAAATTCTAATTCTGTAAGCATACCCGTGATCTTACATACAGCTGCAACCTTACATACAGCTGCATTATCTGTTATGTTTTGTATCACATTATATGACCCAACTTCCATAATTACATCTCTCATGTGTCTAGCAATAAAAATTTTTGTCTTGTATCTCATCATATGCATTTATTGACTTGCTCATCACCCATAACTTAAAAGGACGACGTTCTATTACCTGACACCTAAACCTTAGTTCTCAATATTACCTCGAGAGGCTCCCTTCATTATGTATTTCCTAGCCATGGCTGTTCCTCAAATCTGAGATGGTGAAGGTTCGATGTAGACGAAATTGCTCTTAATAGATTTATGCAATGAATGGAGGAAACTCCTCGCTCAAACTCCAAGCACGGTGGGGAACTTGAGAGAATTGTCTCTGATGACACCCTTCATTTCCTCCACCGTGTGTGGGCTACATTGTGGGAGGAGTTCAGGCTCCCCTTCTTCCTTAGTGCCCTTATGGTGCTCCTCGATGAAGAGAATCATCCCTAAGTTTGATTCGGCGGAAGCGACAGCGGTGGCGACAAATGGAGTGGGTTACTGGAAGTTTGATTGCAAGATTAAAACTCATATTTGTGATTTGGACGAGTCAACTTTGATACATACATCGGATGCCACCACTAGGAGCTTCCCATCATGAATAGTCACCATGCTAAACTTCCTCCCACCCAACGTGAGATTCATTTTGGAGCAAATATTGAACTGTCACAAACTCAAGGGTTATTTAGCGAAACACATAAAATGACATGTAAAAGTGTTGCCTTACCGGAGATGCGTTAAGGTTTGCCATATGGATGAGCCCATTTAAGATTATCCTTATATAACGTCCCTCACACGAGGGGTTATTGATTGTTGATTGCTTTTAGATGACATAGTTATTAATTTTAAATTTTGGTATCTTAAAAGTGTCAGGATTGCGAAAATAACCTTTGAAATTATATATACTAGTAAAGAAGTCCCGTTGAGTGATATACAAAGTCGGATGTCGGCGAGAATTTTAGTCGCCTACTAAACGATAAATGTGTCTCAATATTTTCATAAGATTGGTAATGAAATCTGAAATTATAGTAATTGACAATATCAAAATCAAATTTTTCTGATATTTAGTATCTAACTGACAATTGACTCGAGATTTGAGACTTGAGAGAAAACGTATAAATAGAGAAGTAATATAGGGACCTGAATGTTTACACTCATTTAGGTCGCGGCTTAAAGCAGAAAATCTTTGAACCAGATCAAATATGATACAGGTTCCACTTGTAACTCTTCATTTTTTTTCTTGAATTTTCCATAAATTAAATTTGAATTGATTAATATATAGCTTTACTTTCTAAAATATGAGATGAACTTGTTTTAGAAAATTTTATTACTAGATAATTTAAAAATACAAGATGAACTTGGTTTAGAAACTTTTACTTATGAATACACTTTGTTACAAAAACGTAGCACGTGTGTGGTAGGAAGGAAACACCACGTTTTTTTGCAAGAGAAAAAAGTTTTATGTGAGGATTCTCGAGCATGAAATGGGGAATTGTAAAAGAATGAAATTGATAGAGTAATGTTGTTATTGACAGAGAGTGTGAAGATTTTAAATAAAAATGATTTTAGAAACAACTAACCCCAGTTGGGCATGGGGAGTTCGGTTGAGACGCTATTCGGACAAGCATTCGGTGCACGAAAGTTCGGGGTGTTAGATGCTAGTCTTGCAATTAATTAAAATAGACATAAAAAAAAAAAGTTGCACTTAAGATGCACGACTTCTCCTTTAACAAAACAAAGAAACAACTAGGACGCACGACTTGTGCTTAAAAAAAAAAAAAAGGAAACAACTA
>Ga0209700_108946_pt1 | contig 12189 bp, 9 predicted proteins | sample SiratroredBW_FD_187528 | JGI IMG/M metagenome (GOLD analysis project Ga0209700, IMG submission 187528) | Root nodule microbial communities of legume samples collected from California, USA - Siratro red BW (SPAdes) (version 2) | ecosystem: Host-associated > Plants > Roots > Nodule | place: USA...
CCCCCCAATTAAAGAACAAACTTAAAAAGTTTACTTGAAGAAGAGAGAGCATAAACTCATTTTCCACAGTTGATGCAATCTTGCCAATGTAAACTGTGTTTTGAGGCTTCTCAGCTGGGGTAACACTAGGGGCCACCACAGGTCTGACAACAGGAGGAATAATTGGGCGAACAGTAGGTATCCCTGCTACAGGTGGCCGTGATATTGGAGGTATGTTAACTGCTCCAGGAGGGCGTGGAGGAAAGACCGGACGAACCATAGTTCCATAAGGAGGGGGGTAACGAGGAATTCCTGTACAGAGTAGAAAACATCTATGCAAATATATTAGAGCAGATTATGAGCGAATATGTATGCATCATAAACAAATCAGTACAACACTAAAGATATATCCCAGAAAAAAAATGTGACAAGAACAATGGAATGCTGTTACCACACATCAAAAGCATAACAGAGATGGCAGCACAGCCAACAATCACCAGCTGAAATGACAACCTGAAGAGAATAATAACAAATTCTATCGAGTTTGAAATTCACACAATGTGTAAAAAGTGCTTACCTTTGTCTGACAACTTGAAACATAGCAGGCTTCTCAAACTATCCCATCCACCAATTGCAAATAGTAACTCGCATAATCTTATGGTACGTATGGTTTAATAAGAAGAAATTTTAGTTGAATTATACGTTCTTTTTTATACAGCAGCATGCCTTGCAGCATAAAAAATTAAATGAAACTGCAATAGAGAGAAAAGATTGCAATACCTCATGACACAAGGCCAACGTGTGCATTCATTCAGTTGCAAACATTGTCGGTTTCTGGAATTCATAAAGCCATTGAAGGGAAAGTACTCTTATAACTAGCAGAAAGTGGCCTACTAAAACGAGAGCACGACACAACCATACATTATTTATATCGACAAAAGAACAATCACTCTTCCTTTTTTTTTGTCAGCATCTCTCCACATAATCGTCATTTCCAATTCCATAAAAGACAAGACAAGCTAGAGACCAGGCAAATATGTGCATACCAAAAAATGAGTTGTTTGTAGAGAGGTGTCTTTAAGCAATATGAAGCCCTCCAACCTTTCTCAATGAATTCAATCAAGACACTGTAGGAGAAAACATCCTGTCAACGATACCCCTTATCTAACCATTAAGAACTCTCTCAAATCTCTCCGAACCCACTCTTCCAAAACAAACCCTTCCCCCACATAAAAACCACAATAGCCATGCTATCAACAGCTGTGTTCTACAGTCAGCACTCACCACAAGCACTCACTCAATAATAACAGTCTTCACACATTTCACAGCTAATAATAACCATCATGCAATAAAGAAACACGTTGATAATTGACGACAAGTATACTTCCAAACTCATAAAAACACCGAGACAACCAACGAACCAGCGCTAAATTAAATTAAATGCAAATTTACTGAAAAGAAACAAGGACTAATTGAATGAATAACCCACCCGCGGGAGTTACGGTCGGAGCTGGAGCGTAACCGTTAGGGATCGGAGCGAAAGGTCGCATGGCCGGGTTACCGGGTTGAATCTGGTATGACATCATCGGCTGCATCTGCGGCGGCGCGGCGGCGCTGGCCACGCCTGGAGGCGGAACGGCAGGGTTTTGGTAGACGGGGTGGGGCGCCGGGACGGGGGAGAATTGCGGCACCTGAGGAGCAAGCGGGCGGAATGAGGGAGGGAGAACGCCAGGGACCTGTGGCGGAGTGCCGGCCGGAAAGAGTAGCGCGGGCGGGGGAGGGAGCAGTGTTGGATTAGGGTTAGGGTTTGCAGCGAGGGGCGTAGATGAAGGTGGTGTTGAGGATTGGGGGAGTGGATCCGGTGGGTTGGGAGGTGCGGATTCGGAGGGTTGGGGATTGGGAGGTAGAGTTGCGGGGGAAGAGGCGGAATCCGCCATGGAAGAAGAAAACGAGTTCGGGGATTTGTTTGTGAGAGTGAAAATTGACCTCTGAGTGTTTGTGTTTTTGTCTGCGTGCCCTAAAAAACGATGCAATATAATACACAGGGTCTCTCTTTTGGATTAAAAAGTGTGATGATCTGAGGTGGTCCAACACCATAAAATAGAATGTGTTTTACACTTTTACAGTTTTGCCCTCTCGGTAAGTTCTTTCTCCTTAGAAAACCCAAATAAGCTACACTAAGAAGTATTTGGATCTAAAAACCTCATTAGTCTCTACCCTATGGAGGAAGATCCGGAGATTTTTAGTTGTTAAAAACAAATGATTTGTTCTACTCAATGAATGATTTTGTTCACGAGAGATTCATATAGTTATCTATTTTATCTATATATTTTAAAATTATTAACAAGATTAAATATACATTATTTGGAAGTCCTTATCAAATAAAATATTAGTGTTTATGAATATATTTTAGTTATTTTAAAATTATAGTACTTTTTTTTTATTAAGACATGTCCATATCAACATAAAATATGACGATATTGAGATGATATATGGTGTTATTGAGACGTTATTAACGTAAAAAAATAGGATGATGACTAGGTATATCAGCATAATAACAACAATATTAGTCATCACCAAATATCACTATCTAAGTATTTCACCACAACATCATCATACAACTAATCTTCTAATTAATCCAATAATCGTCCAAATTAGTTGAATAATGTACAGTTAGATAAGAAAGTTACAAATATAATAAATCTAAACTACTTATTTTTTATTAATAACTCATTTATTGTTGTTCAGCTTAAACTAACTTACCTCTTATTATGTACACTTATGTTTTGCTTTGATGAGAGAAAAATTTGGTTGTTTGGATGAAGGGATGAATAATGAGAAAATAAGAAAAAGTTTATAAAAATTTGTGAGTAACATGATAGATATAATTAATAAAATATTTTTTTAATAAATAAAAGTTAAAATTAATTTAGATTACATATAATTTAATATAAAACATTATTAAATTATAAATATAATTATTAAACTAAATTTTTTAATTTTTTTTAAAATAAATTTATATCATACTATTTTTAATATTTATTATTAATAATTAATTTTTTTTCATTATATTATATATATTATTATAATTATTATTTACTTTTATTAATTCTATCATTAAATATTATGATTATATAAATTAATTTAATACATAAAATTTTATTTAATATTAATTTTTTTATTCTATAAATTATAAATAATATAATTAACCATTTATTAAATTTATAATATATACTTTATTATATATATAATTTAGTATATATTAATATTATAATATATAATCGATTATATAAATATAAATAACCGAATATACGTTATAAAACTTAACGTATGATCGATTATACACATACATATAATCGATTACATGTTATTATATGTTATAAAGTTAACATATAATCAATTATATATATATATATATAATTATAAATTAAGTTTATATATATATATATTATATAATTAAGTTATTATTTTAATTTTTAATTTTATTATTTTTTTACAATTTTATTAAAACTATTATTATTAATAAATATTATTATTGTTATATTATATACTTAATTATATTATTTGATTATTATATAAATATGTATTAATAATTAAATTAATTATTTAAAAGTATTTTTTAAACACTTTTTCTTTAAATCTTCGTCACTTAGAAGAGAAAGTGAACACTGAAATCTTTTTCTTGATTTCAGTTTTTTAATAATTTTTCATTTCTCGATTTTGAAACTTTTTTAGCATATATTTCGTCTTCGCAAATTCGTCGTGCAAAATAAACAAACCCTTAGAGATTATCTCAAATTACAACATTAAACATGTTTTTATAAGTGTATCTTAGTTCTTATAAGAACAATTTGTAAGAAAAATGAGAATATTTTAGTTATTATAAACTTGTAGTCTTTTTTTTCTTTCTAAAAAGAATGATAGAAGACAATGAGTTATGTTTTTTTTTTTTTAATCTCATATTATTCTTACTTTCTGGGTTTATAATGAAAATGAAATAAGCTTGCATAAATAGATAAATAAAATAAAAGTACTCATAAGAATAACATATCGTTTGAACTTGTAATAAAATAAAAAATGGTTTTATTGATAATGATCACATCAATTATATTATCATTGGATTTGTTTATAACAATCAAATTATTTAAAAATAAGAAAAAGTATTAAAGTGAATAAGAAGATTTTAAAAATATTTTATCATAATCATTGTGGAGATAATAAACATATCTTTATCTAAATCCATTATTTATAATTTTTCTTTCAAATCGAAAAATAAATATTTTTATTATCAACTTAGAGCAAGATCTTGAAATTTTCTTTGAATAAGTTGCATAATCAAAATGTTCGTTATTTTATGTCTTATGAGAATATGGGTTGGAGCCACAAGATCTTTTTCAATATTATCTCTGATGAAGTATCATACAATTTCAATATACTTGTTAGTTATAATTATGTCACATTGTATTGAATTACGAACAATGTTTGTAACTAACTTATTATCATAGTATAATTGTAAATATATATCAACCTTTTTTTTAAAGTCATCTAGTATGATTTCATATAAAGTCTTTTAGACATACTTTTAACAATAGTTTATAATCCATCTTTTGTCCTAGAATGAGATACTTTATCATATTTTCTAAACATTACTCTATTTTCTACGCTTACTTTTGTCTCATACGTGGTACATAAATAAGTTTTCCTACCAATTTCTAGTATTGGATTTTTTTTCTACTAGAGAATTATCTTATATTTCAAATTTATGATTTTGTTTAGTATGAATCTTTAACGTCATACATCTCAACTTATAAGTTTAATTGAGGAGATCAAGTACATATTTCTTTTTTTTTAAATAAAAAATCTATTTTTTGGAACAAGAAAATTCTATTTTAAAGAAATACTTGAGTCTCAGTCTTTTCCTACTAATTGTATTATCAATTGGTCATTTAAAGCTAAAATTTTCATAATCTAGTGTAATAATAATATCATTCAGATATACCAGCAATATTAGGAATTTATTCTAAATAAAGTGTGTCACAAATAAAGTATTATCTCTTTGGTTGTGCTTGTTACGAACAAAAATCATTGCTTTCACAAATCTTTCAATGTTCTTAGAAATTACTTTAAGACCTTTTTTTGAAGACATATTTTATTCCTTCCAATATAGGTTTCGAACCCTAAAAGAATTTCCACAAATACTTCTAAAAGTCCATTAAAAAAATATTATTCACATGGAATTGTTTATGTCCCAATCAAAATGAACTCTTAACAAAAAAAACAATTGTATCTATATTTGTTATTGAAGCAAATGTCTCGTCATAGTTAAATCCATAAGTTTGAGTCTAAAAATGTTTTTAAGTAACTTCAACATTATAAATGTTTTAATCCATGTAAATGCTGTTTACTCAAAAAAGATCTGATACTTAATTTTAATAATTAACTTTTGACAAATAATATTTTCTACTTGACTTTTCAATCTCGATTAAAAAGTATTATAAAGTGAATTCGTATAATTTAATAACATAATTATAAAAATAATTTCTTTCATATATCACACTTCTTATCTAATTTAGATATATTAAAATTAATGTAAAAATACAAAATTATTATATTTTAATTTTGTTTGATTATTTCATTATTTTCTTTCTTTTAGAATGAATTGCTAAGGTGGATAATTTGATTTTAAATTGTTACATGATAAATGATTTTGCTGGTCCAAAAACTAGAAAATTAATAACTAATTTTTCTAAAACCAAACAATATCATCTATATATTTGTATACAATAATAATGAAAATAATAAAGAATTGCAAACAATTGTCAACCTAAGTGGCACGTGACAATAGAATTGATTTCTAAGAACTGCTATTCCACACACATACACTCATACACAAAAACCAGCATTTTTGAACGTTAAGGATTTTTCATCTTTATTCTCAACTTTCGAGCAACTTGTGCTGCTTTAGGATGCCTTGGTCGCTTGTTGCTATGGTATTGTTCTACCTCCACCCAGTTCATAACTTTCAGTATGAGACACTGAGGAACTTTCTTCACATCCCCATCTGAGGCATCTTTTGTTTTCTTCAAACCCGTTTCCAAGGCCTTCTCAATGAACTCCATAAACCAATTTCCAGCTTCTGTTTCAATCTGTTTTCCCAGTTTGATCGTGTTGCTTAAGTTGCATGATCCTCCTGGTTTCTTATTCTCATCATTTTCAACAATAGGTTCCAGAGGCATCTTTGTAAGTGGGGTAGTAGAACCTTTCTTCTCCAAAATCTCCTTTTGGTGAGTACTGGATCTTAGGGGCCTCCCCATGTTTGCCTTTTGCTCCTGCTTTTCAGGAATGGCTGCCATTGACTTGTACATAGCACCCCTTCTTTTGGACAAGTTTGATTCACTGTTCCCAGAATGGTCGTAGTTCTCCACTACTTCATGCAAAACCTGCGGTTCTTGCTTCTCTGGTTTCTGAGACAGCTCTGAAGCTGAAGTAGCAGCTTGTATCGACACCATTTCATTAACTGCTTGCACAATCTCGTTATGGAATTCCAAAAACCGTTCAAAACAAGCAGCAGGAGCATCAGTTCGAGCTGACCTGCACAAATTTGAGAACATCCTGAAAGAAAACAAAACAAATAAGACATTATACTTCAGTATACAAAGCACAACTAAAATAGAATGGAGGGAAGAGCTACTACTATTAGCTTTTAGTCTTCCAAAGGTAAATAGTCTCTCTTTTTTATCCTTCGTGCATGAAAACATTATTGCCTTTATTTCTCTAAATGCATTGACTCGTGAAGTCTTAATTTAATTAAGAAAGAAGTATACTTGAGGGACCGAACTACTCTCTCAGTAGCTGAAGCATCTCTTAAAGCTTGAAGGGCAATCTTCTGAGCCACTTCTCTCTGTTGCACAGCTTCCTGCCAAGCAAAAAACAAGTTCTTTTCAACCATTGAACCAAAAGGGCAAAAAGCTAAACAGAATTTGTGATTCTACCTTCCCCAGCGAGCTAAGCTTTCCAGGTAAATTCACGGGGAGGCTAAGGTTGTTGCAATTATCAAAAGCTGAATTAGTAGTAGACTGAGATTGAGGTTGAAAAGTGGCATTTGACTCCAGATTGTGATTTTGACAATTGCCATCCCCGGAGGAAGCCCCCACTCTTGCATTCTTCAACCGCGGTGGCGGAGTCCCATTTCTCTTCTCCTGCACGTGAAATTCCCCACGTTCACACACACAAGCCTACCACTACTAACAAAAATTTCATAGTTTCAGCTGAATGTACATTCCATGAAGAAAACATTGTTTGAATGAGATAATATACCAATACCAACAGAGTAAATCATCCTTACACTCTCCACAATTTGTCAAATTTCCCGCCTTCTAAAAATTAATTTCATTCAAGATTAAGATACTATTGTTGTTCATGATGTGTGAGAAAGAAGCTTAAACTGTAAAAAATTGTTGTAAATGCAAGCATTCATGTGAACAATGGAAGAGGAAAAGAAAAATGTACCTACAGCTGACTTGAAGGGGCTAGCAGAAGGGATTCTATGTTCACGTTCAGAAACACTCCTGCTCCTACTAAACTTGCCATTGGAAGGGACAAGCACGCAGCTTTTCCTCATCAATGCAGGACTTTCCCCTTTCGCATCACTCATCTTGGCAAGAAGCCCTCCACCCACAGAGCACCTCACAGCAGAAACCGGAGTCCCCTCTCTCCCAACCTTCCCTCTAACCAAAGGTGACGACATTGCCACATGTTGAGGACCCCCATTCCTCGTTTTCACAGGGGTACATTGGTCAAAGTCCAAATTCACCGGCTTGAACATCATAGGCGAAGATGCCGAAACCCCATCACCACCGCCACCATTATTTCCCCAAGACCCTCTTCTGGGAACGGAACTGGGCTTTTGGGCCCTCAGGCCCACTAAGGGCTCGGGCGTGCCCACGAGAGGGTGTCTTCCGGGGAGGGGCTTGGCGCCGCGGAGAACGGGAACCGGCGAGCCCGGCTCCAAGCAATCGACGTAGATGAACTGGCCGAGCTGCATCTTGTTGCTGAGAACGACGTCGTCTTGGTCGGAGGGAAGACTCGCGTAGATAGAGTGAGAGGAGTCGGAGACTTTGATGTAGAAGCCCTGTTTGGGGATCAAATTCTTCTCGTCGAGGTCGGCGGGGACGATGTCGGTGACCTGCAAGAGCGAGCTCCGGTGCTCGCTCGTCGGTTTCACGCCAGTGTTGAGGCCGTTGAGGAGCTTCAACACGATTCCCGGAGCGAGTGTTGCCATAACAGTGATGTGATGATGATGATTGGTGTGTTGGGATTGGAATCTTTGGAGGTTGGGGAAAGGGATGAAGAGAAGAATGAAGAAAGGAGGAGCGTGGTGGTGTTCTTGGTTGGCTTCTTCTCACTGTGTTTTTTTCGCGAGACAAGTGGCCGTTGATAACGGTAAGTAGGGCTATGTCTCTCACGCTTTTCGAAATTCGGAAATTTTCGGAACGTTGGAATAACGGTCGTATTTTTTGCTGTGACACAGGAAAATAATAATGCACTTGACAAGAAATAAAACATTTTTTTATTGAAATTGTTTTTTAGGGTTGATTATTTTATGCCTCTCAAATTAGGGTTCGTTTTCGATTTCCTCTACTTTCATAATTTCCCGATTATGATTTTTTTTTTATATAATCATTTCGCTATTATATTATGTTTGGGAGAAAGATAGGAGAGAGAAGAGAATAATAGGCACATAAAAAATGAGATTGTTTTTTCTTTTTCTTATTCATAAAATAGAGGGTGTTTCGTAGAACAGGAATTTTGAGTAATTTCTTTTGCCTTGAAAAACACCGGAGTAATTTAAAAAATATTTTTGATTTTATTAATAAATGTTATTATTTATTTTTATAATTAGTATTATTTATCTTTATTAGTAGTATCATTTACTTATCATTTTTATCATAAAAAACAAAGCTATATATAACAAGGAGTTATCTAACTACTTGCACATAATTGGTTACTTATGTAATAAAGCTTTTTATTGAATAAATATTTTATTTTATTATATCTAATTATTGTAATGAAGGTTGAGTTGAATTTGTATAATTTTTCTATCAAATTCAAATACTGTGAATCGATCAATAATAAGGTAAGTTAGATTAAGTTAATGAACACTGGTTTTGTTATTTAAAACAAATATTAGTTTACTAGTTTATTTCGGTAAATTTTGGATATTTGTATTGTGTGTTTTGATTGAATAATACATTTGAAAATATTGAACCAAATTGTGGAGAAGTTAGAACATCTTTAATAATCATTTGAAATTCAATTTGTAAGTTAAGAACTCGAATTTTATGATGTTTTTTTTTTCTTTTTTCTTTTCTGAAGTTAAACATTGTATAAAGCAATTTGTGTATTAGAACCAATATTTACAAATGAAAATTTATTTTGCCTTCTACAAAATTAGAAATTTTAGAAATGATAGAAGGAACTGAATTTGTAGTGAATGTACCATTGACAACAAAAAATTCTTAAATATAATATAAGAGTTAGTTCTTAAATGTACTTTAATAATTTTTGACGATGATACCAATAAAAATATTATAAGACAATCTAAATAATAAATAGAGTGATATTTAAAATAAATAGAATATAATTTTAGGACTTGTATTTGAATTTAGTATAATTTTTTTTCCCTTAAATTGGGATCAGCTTTGAAAAGATCAAAACTAACCCCAAGACAGAAAAGACCCCTCCTATAATAAATATCTTAGTTTTGACACTGAGCTAAGTTAAAAATTCTAGTTTGCATCAAGCTAGGGTTAAGAGTTTTCTTCATGTGCTTAGTGTCACATTGACACTTTCTCAATAAAAAGATCCTCTCTACTTATGATTTGTCACTTATCATACTTTTATTTTATTTGTGAAATTTTTGAAAAACTTACACTAAAGATTAGTCATATTCTTTTTCTATAGAGAAGCTCTCTATAAAAGGTGTTGAGGGATGAAATCGAAAAAGTTGATGTCAACGTGAAAGGCTTGGTAGAAGGCAAAAGAACTCACCCACCATGTTCTACTCCCCCAAAGTCACGGTTGCTAAGTCGAAACGATGTGATCGAGAGCGAGGTTGTTGCCTTCAACTACAAAATTAGATGGTTAATGGACTTTACAATTTTCAGTTGAGAATGAAGATGTAAGAGGAAGACGATGGAGTACTTGTGTAAGCGAAATAATAGCCGTTGCTTTGCAAAAGGGCGAATACACACAAATTCACTTTGCAAACACAAACTTTTTCTTGTATGTTTTAGAATTTAGAGTTTCCTTGCGATGTAAATATTAAAATATTGCTTTTGAGCTAGGTAGCAACAAAATTGTAACTCTCTTTCTTTACTATCCATTTTACCTAACTTTATTCATCCAACATTACTCACTCACCCTCCTCCAAAATTTTTTCGTCCAATATTTTTTTTTTCGGATTTCTCCGATTCGGTTGCATATTTTTTGCTTACGCCTACTTTGAAACTCAAACAAGCGTTGAACCTTCTTTTGAATATGATGATTTTAATTATTTGTCTAGGCGATTGAAAGCAACCACGAAAACAAGTGGCAAATATGACAATAAAGCTTACCCACAAATCTTCAACCCCAAACATAAAAAAATTCTAAAACGTTCAAACTATATATTTCATACTAACAACACAATTATCCAAAAAAAATTATACATAAACTGATTTTAATTTATGAAAACCTTTTTCTTTATCATTTTTCTTCTATAATATGGAACCAACTTTTTTCTCATCTACTACAAGTGTTTCTCAATAAATATATCCACACAAACCCATATTCCATAGAACGAAGTGTTCCATTTATTGGCCAAAGCTTACTGATATTTTGCCAAAAAGTTGTATTGAAGATTTGCAAGATGAATGTGATAGAAGCTGGACAAGTGCCTAAGGCTTAAAGATTTAAAGCTACATGAATCATACGTTGATCATGAAAGATGTGGACTAGAAATTCACAATAGTCATGGAATGACAACAACTGGAGATCACATGACACAATACAAAATTCAAATCGAAGATTGGTACATAATAATAAGATCACTTCAAAATCTGGCATTCATTTTACATTGAAAATTGTCCAAATTCAGGGTTAACAATCGGGAATAGTGTCAAGAGACTGATCTTTCCAAAAGCCTCAACAGCAAAACACCTTGTAAATTTCAGGATGAAAACACATTTTGATAGAAAAATAATGAAGTTACATTATTAATGGCAGAACCTACCAGAAACAAGTATTGAAACAAAACCTGAACCTAATGGTATCTGGATGCCCAAAAGCACAATATCATTGCCATGCTATAGAGGTGTGGCAAAACCTGTCACGATATAAAGTAATGTCAGTGTTTTTGAGTAAAAAAGGAAGTTTCTTAGCTATCTCTACTTTTTTGGTAACATTAATACCTCGGGAACTAGAGAGTTAATAAAACGAACACAAACATGACAAAGTAATTTATATACTACTGAAGTCAGAAACATGACAATAAACATTTGGAAAATGACAACTTTTTATCTTTTAGAAGATTACAATGGAAGACTTCAAAAAGCAATCTATCAAATCTATATACATCATTTAAGCTATTAAAGTGTTATATGACGATAGGTTGCACACAAAATTTACAAAGCAACTTTTGTTATTATCTAAAGGAAAAAAAGCAAGAAGCTTGGCAGTAAAGAACTTTTCGGCAAAAGGAAAAAATATATATATACTTCTTTCAAACAGAGTCAAGTAGACAAAATATTGGCCTCAATGCTATTTTATCATATTGCCCCGGAACAACTGGAATGTAGCATAACCAAACATTCTACTGAAACTGTTCTAAGGGTTAGTGACAGTGTTAACCACTTATTTCAAAAAATAAGAATAAAGTGTAGAGTGGAGTCAGTGGTGGAGCTAAGACATGGTCAACCCCAAATTCATTAAATCCCTTTAAGTTTCTTATAAAAAAAATGTGACTGGTAAATTCTTCTCACGATCCCTTAGAGTTCTAAAAGTCTTTGTGCTGGTTTCATTAAGATTTTCCATTAAGGCATCTACAAAAAAAAAAAACACCTAGACTAGTTGAATATCACCATTGACAAGTGTTGCTATGGATTCCCTCTTTTGGCACTGGCATGAATAACATAAAATCATTTCTAAGGTTATCCCTTTGTTTTCTTCTTG
>Ga0209700_108948_pt1 | contig 12186 bp, 5 predicted proteins | sample SiratroredBW_FD_187528 | JGI IMG/M metagenome (GOLD analysis project Ga0209700, IMG submission 187528) | Root nodule microbial communities of legume samples collected from California, USA - Siratro red BW (SPAdes) (version 2) | ecosystem: Host-associated > Plants > Roots > Nodule | place: USA...
TATAGTCATTGTAGATTAAAAAATGGTTTAATTAATTAAAGGAAGCAAAAAATATAATTTGGAGAAACGACGCAGCTTATGAGATGATGATGGTAAAAACAAGCAGAGAATGTTTATATGAATCCCGTTTTCTTTTTCGTTGGTTTTGGCAGCTATGTGTTTCTTTGAAAAATAAAAAATAAAATTGAGATAGACATATATATTAATATAATGAAACATAAATTCAAAAGAATAAATGGATTGAATAACAAGATTTAATTTAATTATAGATTTGGTGATTCCCTTGCGTGTAAGATATGTATAAAAAAAATGGAACAGTGTATTTGATTAAGTCTAATCCGAATTTGGTTCCATCACATTGACAATGGCATGCAGTCATATTTAAAAAACTAGAAACAGAAATGGAAGATTTGTCAAATTGCTGTTTGGTCGGGTACATGTACAACCCATTACGTCATTCAATAATGTTTATATCTAGAAACAAAAAACAAAGTAATATAATTTCTATGGATTAAAAGCATTAAATTGTATAATTTATTTTTAGTTTATTAGATTTATGTTTTTATTAATTGTTAATAATTGTCATGTCTTTATTCCCTTTTTATTCATATTATGTCTCTGTTCAACTGTTCTAATTAATATTTCCATTCCATGTGTTGAATCCTCTAAAATTATTAATTTTTGTATTCCTGAATTCTCTATTTTTGATTCATTTCCTTTCTTATAATAGTAACTATTACTCCATTCAATTATCACATAAATGTATGATTTAATCTTAGTTGACTATTTTCTGTTTTATAATTGTGTCATCCCTGATTAATGAATTTCATATTTCATTATACTGTTTAAAGTGTCTAATTTTTATAATTTTATCAATCAACTTCCTGAAAATTTTAACTAATATTTTCATTGTTGCAAAAGAAAAAAAGTACTTTTATTTTTTAACTAAGAGTAACAATCTTATTATGTTCATTGTTTCCTACATTTAATAATGGAAAATGCTAGTTTGACACCACTATTCACTTATACTCCTATTTGATACTGTATTTTATTAATAAAATATTATATATAAATAAAATAATAATATATATTAATGTTAAATGATGTCAAAGATAAACAGTGGTGTTAAAATATCACCATCCTTAAATAATAACTCAATAAGCCATTACATTTTATAATCATGTCTCGTATTATTTATTTATTTTTGAAAATTTTCAGAAAAAATTTAATTATCTTATTTTCTAAAATAATTATAAAATAAATTGAACAAACAATTCATTAAATGTAATTTACTCTTGCCGCTAAAATTGTTCTAGTTTATATGCTACGTGTCAACATAAGAAACAATTACAATTACAACCAGGGGAATCTATCTCAATAAAATAATACATGTAAATTACACCGATAATTTTATAAAATAATCAAACACGTTTACAATGCAGATAAAATAACAAAGTATACAATAAAAGAAAAACTTAAAGACTACAGGAATTTAAAATATATACTATATTGAATTTTAATATTCGAGACTAAAGTTTTTCCTATATTAAAATATATTTAGTTATGGATTCTCATTCAATTAAATCTCCATCAAATAATAAATGGTAATACATTTGTCATTTTTTATTATTTAATATCTTTATCTATATAATTGATGTTACAATAAAAGTTAAAATATCTTATTCATATATTCTACTATTCAATATATACATCACACAAATACACTAGGTATTATCTTACTTTTTCAACCACAATATATTATGACAACTTAGTATGACTTTTACAATTTACAATTAATCTATTATAGTAAAAGAGTGGATGAAATAATCGTAAATATGATTTTTTTTTTTTTTATGCGGATTCTAAGTTCGATTCACATAGAACATCGACATAGTAAGTTTTTTTTTTTTAACATATAAAATCTTACACACTGTAATGCTTTTTCTAATAAATGGCTATCACTAATCACTCATTCATTACATCTCAACTCATTTTATACCATAATTAGCTCACAAAACAAAACAATTAAGGTTATAATATAACATTTATGAACATATTCATATAGTTTTAAGAAAATTAAAATTTTATACAACATAACTATTTAGTGAATAGTAGATTTCATTAAGTAAAATCCGTCAAATTGAAAGTACTTTCTACCTCCATTCCTACAAGCAAAACTAAACTCATTATTTGATTTATACAAAAAATAAAATTCTCAAAAAAAAAAAAAAAGCTTAGAATTTACTTAATCTATCAATGCTTCAAAAAATTTCAACTCATTCCAAAACCTTTTGAAATTCACCCATTTCAAACCAAATTTAACTAAATATAAATGCTACAAAATTTATCAATCCCTACACTACATTAGACTCAAACTTGCATCTATCAATGTCCAGTTTTGTAAAACAACAATGCAATTCAACTAAAAATTTGTCTCATTTAATAACTTTTGTATGAACAACCCACTACATTTTCTCTCACAAACTCGTAATCATTTTTTGTATCCTAATGTACAACGGACTACAACCGATTACGTCTACTTAATTGTTTTTTTAATAAAATCACACCTTTAATTTTTAAAAAAATCAATATACAGTTAATATACGATCAAAATTTAAATAAAAAGACTAAAGTTATATTTGTAATCCCAACTTTAGAATAAATAATAAAGATCAAATTTGTATTTATAAACAAGTCTTCTTCTCAATAAATTGGAAAAAAATCATAAAATTTGTATCTTAATGTACAACTTATTATATATATATATTAAAAATTTAATATAAAACTTATTAAAATTTTAAAAGTAAATTTTCTACGACGTAGAATTTCTATTCTATAACTTTTTCTTAAAAATATCTACCTAGACAACTTAGAAAAAGTGTTTTTTTTTTAATTCTCATCGGCTGTATATATTTGAACTGGAGGATGATATTTTGACATTCATTAGATAAAATAGATTCATTTGACAATTGAAAACAGTAATATTTTAATTATATTTATTTATTTATTATTTAAAATCTTGACATATATTATTACAATTGCTTGTAAAATGGTGTTTCTTTTTAAGAGTGTCAAAGTATTGTTTTTCTTTTGAATTTTAGTTAAAAAGATAATTTGAAAAAAAGCTATTATAACTTTTAATCCAAATCAAATTCAAGATAATTTTTTTTTCTAAATTGTCAAACATATTTTACATAAAGTTATAATATAATAAATTAAACTATCTATGGTGAAAATAAATGCGCAAACAAAATTTTGTTTTAACTTCTCAGTTTCGAGTTTCCAGTGGCGTTGACTTTGAACCTTACAAATTCAATTCTTAAATGTTTTGTTTACTGGACTTTCTTTTAATTTTTTTTGTTGTTGAGTATTCAAATGCACTCCTATTTAAGCTGCGAATGTTCTAGTATATAATCTATTTTGAACCTTAATTTCATAACTTTATGTTGAATAGGTAAAATATGTTATCAGAGTTGATGATTATATTATCTGTAGTATCATGAAACACCCACAAATATAATAGAGTAGAAACATACAAAAATGGATAAAGTACACAAAATTGTAACAAATTACATATATAAGAAAATGAAATATAAATTTGTGAACATGATTTACAATCATAACATAAAAACCATGTAAAGATAAACATTAATAAATATGAAGATGAAACACACGTAGTTGACTTCAACTTGTGTCTGACCTATTCAGCAATCATACATAAGTCAAATGTTCAAACCTTTGACACTACATATGTTGTGAATATCGCTTTTAGACCGAGTGAATAGTAATAATTAACATTATTATTATTGTTATGACTACTGTTATACAAAAACTAAACATTGCCACGTTTAATCCTTTTAAATATGAAAGTAACTGTATTATATTATGTTAAATATATACCGTGTTATTTATCTGTATTTGAATTATTGAATATTTTGATGAAAAATTGATAATTTTTTAAAACAGATAAAGAAACGTAATTCACTATTTTTAATTGTTCAAATTTTAATTAATCTACCAAACTAAATCAAATTTAATTTTTCATGACTCACGGGAATTGAACGGTCCCAACTCCTTTAAAGCTTTATAACTAGTGATCTTGATAAATTAAGTTGAGGCTTTCTTTTCCTGCATCAGTCTAATTTCTGACTGTACCCCATAACTTTTAATTTTCATAAGACTTTTACATGACGTGTTTTGGAAATCTTTCATGATAAGTTTTCTAGAATTTCTAAAATATCTAAAATATGATTTTTAGAAGAAAAAAAAGTGAAAAAAAATTTAGAATAAAATTTTTGGAATATGTTCTTTACAATACATGAAATACATTATGAAATGAGTTTTTAAAATGGATTTCTCTAACAAACTTTTCAGAACATGCCTGATACCTTCTAAAATGAATTTCCAGAATAAAATTTTAAAAACATATTTACTTTTAAAACATATAAAATATATTTCAAAATGATTTTTCTATAATGAAATTTCCAAAACAACTTTTTCAACGTATATGTAATAACTTTTAGAATAAGATTTCTGAAACAAGTATTTTAGTAGCGAGATATAGTGAGAAGGGTACTTTTATTTATTTTTTGTTAGAATGGGAGTACGGTGGTAATAATAGGGTGCATGAAGAAAAAACCTTAACTTGATAATAATGGGGTGCATGAATGGATAATAGGACAATTGATCCATGTAATTTGCAAGAAAAAAAGTGATAAAAAAAAAGTATATAAAGAGAAAATGAAAATATATAATTCAACCCACTGACACCACTTTTGGTATCACAAATTTCATATTATTTTACTTTTAAGCTATGGTTTTTCTAGAAGAAAAAAAGAATATGATAGTAATGTGTACATAGAAATGTTAAACGGACTAATTTCATGGCCCACCTAATAAACTTCTTTAGTCCGACCCAACGTTAAGTTAACGAATCGTTTCAATCCGATTAAATTTCTTTAAAAAATTAAAAATGCACTTTTAAAATTTAAATTATATAAAAATAAATTATTTTTTAATTTTAAACATAATAATTTTCATATATAAAATTATAATGCGTACATATGATCTCATAAAATATTTTTATTATAATATATTGGATTTTCAAAATATAACTATTACTTTATAAATTACTTGGTATATAAGTTTACAAACCAGAATCCAGCTAATCTTAAATGTTAAAGATATCAAGATAAAAATAATTTTATTAATTTAAATCATAATTTTTTTTTCATCTAACTTAAAACTGTTTTACGAATTATTTTTGTTAATGGACAAAATCCATTTTGACAGTATGGTAATTATTGCGGTAACTATTTTTATTTATGTAATATAAATGGACACACATGTATAATATCCCATATATATATATATATATATATATATATATATATATATATATATATATATATTAGTGAGAATAGACTACATCACCTAGGGACAAATATGAGGACCTCACTCATTTACTTATTTCATAAAAGTTATAGGTTTAGACTATTAAAAGTACATATTTAATTTCACTAACCTAACCTTATGAAAAAACATATTAATTCAAATGGAGTGATTTGTTTATTTACTGAAATATATTAAAATTTATATGCATATTATATTTTGCTAAGCTTACTTTCTGGGACTATGTTAACCTACATTGTTAACTTATTTGTATGTTGTAATTAGAAAAAGATTTCTAAATAAATTAATAAAACATGTCGGATTTTTTAAAAGGCCAAATCAAATAAAAGAATAAAAGGTCTCTAAACTAATTGATCATGCTAGACATTAATTTCTTTTATAACATACTATATATTTATTTATGCAAAGTCTGACATATTATCCTTATTGAGCATGTTTGTGCTAGTTATTAAGATTAGGACAGGTTTAAAAGATACTTTTATCTTACATTCAAGTTAACACGAGTTTAATGACTTCCGGAATGAGAAATTTAGATATTTAGATGCACTTGCTCAACATTATTTTTTTTGTGATTAGCAATAACATAAACTTATCTTTCTCACATATAACACATGTTTTTGATAAAATCTATCATTAATGTTTTTGTCGAATAATGATTAGGTTGAAGTAACTAATTATAAATCCCATCAACATGTATAGACTAAAAAAACTTCTTATGACAATGAAAGAAACTTGTGATCACACACATTCCTTCCATTTCATTTCTATATCTCCTTATTTTCATTGTTTTCATGGAAGTAAAAGAAACAGCAGACATAACTACCAACTACATTTTGCATTGAGAATTCTAAAACAGAAACCGACAATGACCGACGAAACAGACACGTGGCGGGTGATTCTCACTCAGATGAAGCTTAAAAATACACGTGGAGGGAATAAACACATCACAGACAGCGTCATAGGAATAATAACAAAAGTCAAGATAGTTGAGTTACACAGTCACACACCGTATTCCGATGGTAATGGGGGTGGGTCCCTCACGCGCCGGGGGCTGCATCCTTGACCTTGCTCTGCAAATAGCCGCCGTATTCTCTGGCGCAGTCTTTGACGTGGCTGGCGGTGTCGTATATGCGGCTCCGGGCATAGTCGACCCGGTCGGAACCGGGTGGGTGGAGCCCTCTGAAGTAGCGGTACATCCAGGAGAAGGCGGCGACGAGGGCAACCACGAATCCACAGAGGGAGAAGAAGCCCGCGGTGATTACGAATAAGAGGATGGCGGCTGGAACCCAGACGGGGCTTGAGAAGATGATGAGAGGCGTGAAAAAGATGAGGCCGAGAACGGCGCCTGTGAGGGTGAGGCCCGCCAGGAGGAGAAAGACGGAGGCGGTTACGAGAAGGGTGAGGATGCCGCCCAGGTGGGCAGCGTTGGGGGCCCGGTCTTGGAGCTTTCGGAGGAACGCGGCGGAGAGGGAGGGTCTTCGGGCCTGGGCTTGGGCCGGGCTTGGATATTGGTCCGCCATGCCTGAAGGTTTGAATGTGTTTGTGTGAGAGAGAGATGGGAGTGATTGAGGGAAAAGAGAGGTAATGAAGGAGAGGTGCGGTGTGGGATTGAAAGCTCTATTTTGGTGACATGCAAGAGGATACGTGTAGGATTCAGACTTTTTCTTTTCTACTTTTTCTCTCTTCCTTCCTACTTCTTTGTAATACTACTGTGTCACTGTATTTTTATTATCATTTTTTTTTATTCAATCCACTACAGACATACCGTGTAACATCTCCGAAAATATTACATATGCATATATATATATATATATATATATATATATATATATATATATATATATATATATATATATATATATATAACCATATGTACTGATATACAATGTGTCACGACATTAAATTCGTTCAAATGAACATAAGTGTGTATGTAAAAGATATTCATTGTTTTCTAACTTTACTAGTCTAATATTATTTGTAGTCATATCATATGCTCTCTATATTATTTTTAGGAAAATAATAATATTTTGACAATGGTAGTAATTACATTACAATCTACTTTTGAGAATATTATGTATTAAGTTATTATAGAAATATAATTTTATATTTATGAAGAAACAAAGAATAAGAAGTAATAACAGTTTTAAAGTGGTTATAAAAATTTATTAAATATTAATATATTATTATTATTATTATTTTTAATACATAGCTCACCAAATTAAACTATCATATTTTAACAAGTAAAATATATTCCTTAATAATATCTTCAATAAAATATATAACTAACACTTATTTTAATAATATAAGATACTCAATACATATATTTATCTAAACAGTATATATAAATCTTCTTTTAACTTTATATTATAAGATTTTAATATACTTGATTAGATCATTATTGAAACTAAAATATTTTATTTACTTAATGAACTTATACACTTAAAATATACATGTCACTTCACATATAAATTACTCATTATCACACGAGTCAATACTAACCAAATATCTACAACATATTATAAATAAAGATATTATGATATATATCTGATTTCATCTTATCATTACCATTATGCATATCAAAACTAATATAATTTATTAATTATAAATTTTAAAACATATTTATTTAATTCATTTATATATTTCAGTGTAACACGTACTAAATATATATATATATATATATATATATATATATATATATATATATTTGTCTTTTTATTTTAATTTAAAAATTATTTTAATTGCATTTCAAAATAATAATAAAAAATGATAAAAAAGAAAAGAAATATGACTAGCACGTTGCTCCTCTTTTCTATGCACCGCTCCTATGCACTCTGCACTCCTCAATGCTCTTTGAACTGTGCTGTTCTCCTAAGCAGAAGTATTCCCTCTTCCTAACAGGAAATTGTCCTGTCCATCCTGCAACATTTTATTATACAACTAGAGTTTTTTTAACAAGATGTTCGATTCCTACAATCAAACCTCCAACACATGACATAGGACTTTAGGAAAACACTTGGACACGCAAAAACGCTCTCTATTCATCCTTTCATCTCCTTCTCTCGAATCACAAAAGTCAATTGGTTCTCTTGATGTTCTGGGAGGAGAAACGGATAAAAAAGAAAAAGAGGAGAAAAAAATTTCAGTACCATTCTAGGAGAGGAGAGGAGGAGAACAAAACTCTAGAAGAAGGAAAAGAGTGATCACAAGGTATTGAAAAGAAGTAAAAGCGTAAAATCACAGTTGCTAATAAGACGGAGGAGCGGAAGATACATATGGTGGTGACAGGGAAGAGAAATAAATTGAAATTATAGTGAGGATAATTGGAGGAGTATGAAAGGATGGAGGAGTCTAAAAGACGATTGGCACACAACAGAAAGAAAACCCTAATGAGGGACTGGCGACTTTGTATATTTAAAACTTCATCCCTACCACATGAAATCTCTTGCAACCAGACCCAATCAGAAGTTCACAACTCGCTTTTATGGTCAATTTAAAGTGCTCGAAAGAGTTAGGGCCGTTCCTCCCTATGCATCGCTTCCTTTGCACTCTACACTGCTTAATTCTCTCTGCACTGTTCTCCTCAACAGAAGCATTCCTTCTTTCTAACAGGAAATTGTCTTGTCCATCCTGCAAAATTTTCTTATACAGGTAGAGTTACCTTAACAAGAAGTTCAATTCTTGGAATCAAACTTCCAGAGCACTTAAAGTCACATAACCTAAGACACTAAGACAACACTTGGACATGCAAGAACGCTCTCTATTCATCCTTTCATCTCCTTCTCGAATTACAGAAGACAATTGGTTCTCTTAAGGTTCTAGGGAGAAACGGATAAAAAAGAAAGAGAAGAGAAGAAAATTTCAGTACTCATTCTAGGAGAGGATGAGAACGAAACTCTAGAAGAAGGAAAAGAGTAATCACAAGGTATTGAAAAGAAGTAAAAGCGCAAAATCGCAGTTGCTAATAGGATGGAGGAGCGGAAGATATAGAGGGTGGTGACAGGGAAGAGAAATAAATTGAACTTACAGTGAGGAGAATTGGAGGAGTATGAAAGGATGGAGGAGTCTGAAAGACGATGGACACAAAACAGAAAGAAAACCCTAATGAGGGACTGGCGACTTTGTATATTTAAAGCTTCATCCCTATCGCATGAAATCCCTTGCAACTAGACCTAATCAGAAGCTCACAACTCGCTTTTATTGTCCAATTAAAGTGTTTGAAAGAGTTGGAACCGTTGCATACAAGTTGAGGCTACCAGAGACATCGAAGATGCATCTAGTTTTTCATGTTTTCCTTCTTAAACAAAGTATAGGTTCTTTTTTGGAGCTTCAACCTTTGCCTACTACACTTACTGAGGAAGGGGAACTTGTTGTTAAGCCTGAGCAAGTCTTAGCTGAGCGCTACAACAATTAGGGAGCTCTGGAAGTATTAGTGAAGTGAGAGAATCTACCTGATTTTGACAGCACTTGGGAGTTGACTGAGAAGTTGATGCTGACCTTCCCTTCCTTCCACCTTGGGGACAAGGTGGCTCTCCAAGAGGGTATTGTAACAGACCCCAACAACCAAATTGAAAAAGGGCACCATGAAGAAAAAGTCAATTTTGGCCTTTAGCCCATTTTACATAAAAAAAAGAACTTCGGCATATTTTGTTATTGAGGTTTTGACTTACTAATAATTCTTTGCAAACACTTTTATCAGTACCATTTTTTTTAAGTTATTTTATATTTCAATTCTTGTTTCTTTTATAAATAAGATATTTGTTTGTATTTGAAATAAATTTCGATAAAATTTCTAAATGACCGTTTGCGTTATGCGTAATTTAATTCAAAAAGTTTTTACTTTATTTGGGATATTAAAGGGTAGTATACATCAAGCAATATCCAAAATAAAGTTTAATTTTTAAAGAATTAAAAAAAATATAAAATATTTCTAAAAAAATAAAAAATATAAAATTTTCAAAATAAAAAGAAATATATCGAACATCCAATAAAACAATTTTCTACCTGAAGAACTACGTAATCCTGATTTTTCATTCCCGATAGAAATTCGTAGAAGCAAGGTCAAATCTTGTCGAGCTCTAAAAAATTAAAAATGTTCTTATTTGCATTTTAATTTATCTTTTTGAGAAAAATAAACATTTTCAAAACCACACTCATTATACTTATTTAATTAAAGGTACTGTCGTAAGACGGACGTTATGTGGGTGCTAATACCTTCCCACATGTAACTGACTCACAAACCTAGATTCGGTTTTGCAAACTAGCCCTATCTTTGTTTTTCCATAGTTTTCCATAAAACTATGGTGATGACTCTTCTGTATTGAAAACTTACTAATTTTTCGGATCACCGTCTTCGTCGCGATCTCGATTGCGACACTGCCCAGACTGCTCACAAGGAAACAACTGTCATTGAGGGCGAGTCGTCGAACGAGGAGATGACACCCTAGCTCCCTGAGCTGGGCTTAAGTAGTTTTTGGTGAAGTCGCCAGGGACAACCTTTTGGACAGATGTTTAGTTAACCATTCTTATTCATTTTTTGACAAAGTATTTGTTAGGCTTTTCAGACATTTCCTATATACATTTTGACCGCCTGTTATGACACTTGATAAATATAATTTCTCTTTGTCTTGCTTATTGTTATATTTATTATATGTTAGTTTTTTCGCATTTATTTTAAGCTTACCGAACTATTGGACCTACTAGTTTTGAGTAAGCTGTTGGATATACGAAGAGTTATGCATGGGCGAGTACTTCGTCAGTTAGGCTACTTATTCGTCAAATGATTTATAAGAGGTTGGCCCTTTGGGCGACTCATTCCCCACACAAGTTATGGGAGGTCGCCCCTTTGGACGACTCATTTCCCAAATGAGTTGTTGGAGGTTGCATTGGACGACTCATTCCCCAGGCGAGTTATGGGAGGTCACCCTTTTGGGCGACTCATTCCCATTCTTGTTGAACTAATAACACATTAAGAAGAGATAAAAGGGAGTTGCTTTACTAATTTACGCATTACACCGAGTTCTTGACATACTTGACTAACTGAAGTAAAATTTCAAGTGTGTTGCGTTCCATGTCCTGGGTATGGCCTTTCCATACAGGGCCTCCAATCGGTAGGCGCCCTTTCCAGCTGCGCTTGTGACGTGGAAGGGTCCTTTCCAGTTGGAGAACTTTCCTTCGTCTCTTCTCACATTGCTTCGCATCCGCCAGACGAGATCTCCTCTTTGGAAAGATCTTGGATTCCGTTTGGAGTTGTAACGCCTCGCTGCTCGTAACTTCCCCGCTTCGTCTCTAATTCTGGCTTTTTCCCAAAGTTCGCTGATGAAATCTAAGTTGGCGGTCAAACTTTCGTTGTTCAGTGTCAGATCCGTGAGTTGTCGACTAATGTTGGAACTCCTACCTTTATTGGGATCATGGCATCTGTGCCATATGTCAGGCTATATGACGTCTTTTTAGTCGAAGATTAGAGCGTACACCTATATGTCCACAACACCTTTAGCAATGATTTAGGCCAGCATCCTTTGGCTAAACCCAATCTCTTCTTTAGCTCAATGAGGATCACCTTATTTAAACTCAAAATTATTTAGTTTAATTCTATCTATAAATCAATAAAGATATTTTAGTTTTTAAATTCTTAATTACATAAGTCACTGTTACTTCTATGATGAGAAGATAATATGACAAATACAATTTTATACATACAAATTGTAAATAGAATGAATTGATCTATATTTATCCCCACAGGCACACTCGTATATATAATAAAAATCAAGGGTATTG
>Ga0209700_108950_pt1 | contig 12185 bp, 7 predicted proteins | sample SiratroredBW_FD_187528 | JGI IMG/M metagenome (GOLD analysis project Ga0209700, IMG submission 187528) | Root nodule microbial communities of legume samples collected from California, USA - Siratro red BW (SPAdes) (version 2) | ecosystem: Host-associated > Plants > Roots > Nodule | place: USA...
AATAAAGTATGAAAGTTTGTGATTGAATGTTAAACTTAGTTTTATTCGACTTAAGAATTCATATTTGCATTTGTAAATCTAATCACTTCAATTCTTTTCACTCTTATAAGCTAAAAACATTATTTCGTTAGCTTACCCTTGCTTTTCTTGTTGTTTTGTGAACTGCGATGATTGTACTATGTACATGAGCAGGTGCAGATGCAGGTTTAGGAGCACCTTAAAGATGATATACTCTTAAATCGATCTCCTTTTGTCTTGTATATATGTTTTTGTTGTAGTTAAAGACTCTATGACCTTGAGATGATTTTCCTTTTGTCATGAGAATAGTTATACATAACTCTGATGTATCTGAACACTTTTTGTAGTATCTTGAACCTTAAATAGATGTTAATACTTGTTAACAAACAAAAGTTATAGAATTTTTAGATTGTTACACCTGCAACATAAACAATATAAATTTAGCTTAAATTTTCTAAATTTAAAAGCATCTAAATATTAATATAAATACGTGTTGGTAATTAACTAATAATTTATGAGTGAGCCTGACATCCACTCATGTCGCATCACTTTGGATTGGTTCCCACCACTCCTTTAATGGGTGAAGCCTAACATAACATGTGCCAAACATATGAGTGAGGAGGAATTTCTTTTGAAAGTGTTACAAATTCAAGAGAATAATGATTATTATTCAGAAATTCTTTTTATGAAATATTGGTTCATGAGAAATATTATGAAAAATATAGGATAGAAACTCATAAGTTTCTTTTCGAGTAAATATAATTTAATTTCATATATTTTTTTTTCAAACATTAGAATAAGTTCTTACATTTAATTTATTATGATTATGGTCCCCAAATATATAAATTTGCTGATTGATTTACAGTTTCAGTCTTTTCTTTTCATTTTTTAAATTTAGTAGTGTTCTACAAATTCACAGATAAAAATACCCCACATTTGTTTCTTTTTTTACCGATGCTCTCAATAACCACTTGTTTTTTCTCACTAACATAGAACCGTACAACTTTTTGAATTATGTGCTTCTTCGTGATGGGTGTTGAACAAATATGTGTGAAAAAATAAGTAAAATATTTTAAAATGGACAATATTCAATGTATATTTCACATAACCTATTTTTGCTTAAGGGTTTTTAATATTTTTTTAATTTATAATGATTGTTCACTCTCTTCCCATCATATATCATGCGTGTACAATTTGTTGACTATTGTTGTGTAAATGATTTGATATATGTATGGTCAATTATTGGATCTTATGTGTGGTTCATATACCTAAATTTGAATGTTCTTTAGATTCTTTTCAAGCTTGAAAAAGATACTAGCAAAATATATCACATTAAATAATATAACTTTAAAAATATGTATAAGTTTATTAAAACAATGATATTAAAAACATTAAAATAATATAATTTAATATAATAATAATAATAATAATAATAATAATAATAATAATAATAATAATTTTGTATGGTGCAGTTAAGGATAAAGTATAAAACAAAAAAAAAATTGAATTTTACATACAATAACTGATTTTATTTTCCTATACAATGTCTTAAAACATTACATTAAATGAAAGTTGTCCAACTATCTAAGTTTTGGTGGTCTGGATCCTCATCATCATTGATCCTTTCACTCTCAGATGAAAATATAAAAATGCAGAAACACATTTCCTTTTCCTTTTGGACGATTAGGATTCAAAGTTCATCCCAATTTGCATCCCTTCATTTCTCTAAATTTTTATATATCTGTAAATTAACACCTGTAATAGGATGAATCTCCTTCGGGTAAGACCCAAATGGATTTGTGTATGGATATGCTATTTCTAGGCAAATGGAAGAGCAGTGTATGTATGAACAATCTAAAAGGAATTGCGTGTTGGAAGTATTTAGAATTTTTCAACTGGACCAGTTCACAGATATGGAAGACCAAGGTAGAGTACCAAAGGAATGAAATGCATAATTGCAAATTGAAAATGAAGGAAACACACGTGTAACACAAAGTCTCACAAGAAAAATATAGCAACAAGAAGGGTCATGGAAGTAGAACGACCAAGGGGATGGGAAGTCGAAGGAAGAAAACAAGAATTACTATAACAGGAAATAATGTTCAAAACAAATCAAGTGACATCATTGATGAAGCAATGAGGTAACCTGCAAAGTCATACATGACACTAGATAAGTTTTTGTAAGTAAGGTGGGTGCAATTGTAGCTTAGGAATTGTTGTAGGATGAAACAAAACTTATGTAATTATGTGGTTGTTATGAGAAGTTATTGAATTATTTTGTAAGGTTAATCTCTGATACTAAGTCGTCTGTAACGTAGGAAGGGTATCAATGTAACCACAAGGTTGTTGGTATAAACATTTTTTTATTAGAGTTGGAACATCCCTTAAATGTTCTATTTTATTTAATTCATTATTTTTTGATAAAAAAAACAATTAAAAAGTACACATCCAAGTTCCAAAGAGACAATATCTTGGATACAGCGATTAATTCTAACTATATTATCTCAACAGATTTTAGGTTGAAACATTAATATTGTTTATAAAATGGAAAAATAATTTCAAAGAAGAGTCATCATTTCCTTGGCCCTTGAATGGGGAAATGAAAAAGTGATTTTAAAAGTAAGCTCTTGTTTCCCTCGTATCTCAATTAAGTTATTTGTTCTAATATATCTAATAGTTTTATATTATTTAAGAATCAAAACTAGAAACAATTTATATACATCTTCCTCTGAAAATTATGATAAAAATTTAAGTTTCAAAATAAATATTACTTCCAATAAAATGATTAATCCTAAAAATATAAATTTAAATTTGAAGTGAAAATAAGGCATATATATACTTAAAAAATATTAACATGTGTTGTACTAAAATAATTATTTATTCATATATATATATATATATATATATGAATAAATAATTATTTTTTTACAAATGTTAACATTTTGTTTTTTATATAATGAAAAGATAATCTTAAGATAAAAATTTTAATTTTATTAATTTTATTTGAAGTTATTAATGATTGAGGTATTTGAATTCAATAATTATTACTTTTATAAAAATGTTATAAACATATATTTCATTTATATGTAAAAAAAATGTTATAAGCATATCACTACAAGAAAAAAGTTATTTAGAGATCAATTTTTAGCTACCAAATAAAATGGTTGCTAATTATGACCAAAATAATCACCAAATTAGATTTTGGTTGCTAAATAACTACAAAATAAAAATAATGTTTGGATTTAGTGACCAATTAAGTCAAGATAATTTGTATCTAACATTAGCTACCAAGGTTTTAGCCACTTATATCATTAAATTCTAAATTAGTCTGTAATTTAATTAGATACCAATTTAGAATCTAATGATATAAGTGACTAAAACCTTGGTAGCTAATGTTAGATACCAATTATCTTGATGACTATTTTATTTAGTAACTAAAAATTGGTATCTAAATAGCTTTTTTCTTGTAGTTTATTCCAAAATGTTATGACTTTTTCTTACGTAACATTTGTGCTAATAATAAATAATGATATATCCTACGTATAATATGAATACAAAAGGAAAATTGTAATATTGAGACATATACTATTATCACCGGTACACATTCATTGTTTGCATGCACTACCATTATTATTGCAAAATTAACCGTGAATCAAGAAAACTACCATTATTCCACTATTCCAAGACAATGCTACTGCCAACATTTATCAGCAAAGACGAAAAGGACGCTAAGAAAAAGAGGGAAAAAGTGGGTTTGAGGAAAATGATTGAAACATGGATGGGTTTGGGTAGACAAGGCTTGAAAATATGTATGTATATATGCTTATTAAAAAAGAATACAAAGGTTTCAAGTGTTTATTATATAATGCTGGTGAACTCTTGTCAAGTCCGAGTTATAATATTACTACGCATACTGATTCATTTTCATAAGATTTTGTTACTTTTCTTTCTTTTGAAAATATATCACAATATTATTACGCATACCGATTCATTTTCATAAGATTTTGTTACTTTTCTTTCTTTTGAAAATATCTCTACAAACTTTTTTAAAATATTGGTTCCTTTCTTTGTTATTAGAATATTAAAAAATAAAATTTAAGTTTAACTTAATCTTATAAAATCAATTTGATAAGATAAAACTTATCTTTGTATATTTTAATCTCAAATTCATTGTGATAAAATTGTTAAAGTAAATTACGTTTTTCAATTTCAACTTGAGATAAGATCATTAAGGTCAATGAGGTATTATATAACTTAGAGTTTGAAATTCTATCACAAATTTACCTTAAAGAGATATTTCATGAGGTTAAAAGAATAAGGTGTATTTAAATTGTCGTTGGCCTTAAATTCTAAACAATATGGAACTATTGAGCATAACTGAACAACAATGTTTCCATATCAAATTCATTAAAATAAAATCGTTAGTGTCAGTCACCATATCTGAGGTATTGTCTATTCTAGAGCTTGAAACTTTGTCATATTTTTGTTCTTAAAATGTGTCTTAGTTTTGTTTTTAAAACGTATCTCTTAACAATTTATCTCAGGTCGAAACATTGACATTGTTTGTTAGATGGAAAATGGTTCTAAAGACGATTCGTCATTCTCTGAAACTTCAACTAGGGAGCTTCCCATATCGCTTAGAGTCGAGGTCAAAGACAATTTAAATATACATTCATTTCTTAACCCTCCGAAATGTTTTTTGAAAAACAAAACTATTATAAACTCTGAGTTTCAAAACAAACAATATTTTAAATATTATAATTTATCCTAATGATATTATTTCAAAACTATTAAGTATATTTATATGTCTGAGTTTCAAAACAAACAATATTTTAAATACGATAATTGATCCTAATAATATTATTTCAAAAAGATTAAGTATATTTATATGTCAAGATAGACGAGAGAAAGTAACATTCTGATCAAGAAAAATTACAATTCTTTTAGTAAGAAAGGAGGAATGCTAAAAAAAGTAAGATATATTATTTTACCTCATTGTTGTTTAGCTAAACAATATTATTTGAGAGAGGGAAGATATTGAATAAAAAAGAGTGAGGGATTTTTCATTTAATAGTTATCTTAAAATAATAAAAAGTAATTTTTTTATTTTATTTTTAAGCATTATATATTTTTAACAAAACTTTTAAAAATGTTAAAAAAACAGATATTATGTCACTAGAAAGAGATAATACTTGTGTGATAGTTTGATATTGGTTAAAAAAAAATACGAAGAAGCAAATTATATATGTCTAACTAAATTTTGAAGATGAAAATCTTCTTTTAGTTTTTTAATGATATAATAAGACTAAAGAGTTGCCTTATTCATCATGAGAGGAGTTAAGAAGATAATAAAGAGTACCTTTGTATATTCTTTATAAAATAAAAGTAATAGTGAAACAATAGTTATGTAATCTTGTTATTACAATGAAATTTAAAGAAACACAATTAAAATTAACTAGTATAAAAAAAAATTGATTTTCTAAACTATTACACCTATTACATACTTATTATCCTTTTACAAACCTTGTTAAAAGAATATTGAAATTTGTTTTTTAACTAACACTACAAGAAAAAAGCTAGTTAGAGACCAATATTTAGCTACCAAATGAAATGGTTGCTAATTGTGACTAAAATAGTCACCAAATTAAATTTTGGTTGCTAAGTAACTATAAAATAGAAGTAATGATTGAATTTAGTGACTAATTAAGTCAAATAATTGGTATCTAACATTAGCTACCAAAGTTTTTAGTTACTTATGCTATTAGATTCTAAATTGGTATCTAATTAAGTTAGAGACTAATCTAGATCTAATGGTATAGGTCACTAAAACCTTGGTAGCTAATGTTAAATACCAATTATTTGACTTAATTGGTTACTAAATTCAATCATTACTTCTATTTTGTAGTTATTTAGCAACCAAAATCTAATTTGGTGACTATTTTGGTTACAATTAATAACCATTTCATTTGGTAGCTAAAAATTGATCTCTAAACAACCTTTTTCTTGTAATGTAATAAATTATCTCTTATAATATTTATTTATAGTATTTCTTAAAACCTTTTTTTTTACAATTAACTTACTCTTTTCAAAAATTGTGTGTTGTTACAATTACACATTTCAATCTTCGTATTTCATGTCATTTTGTGTTTCACATGCATATTCTATTTTTAAAATAACCTTTACTAATGGATTAAATAAAATAAGCATGTAAGAATGTTTAAGTAAAGGACATTGTAGTGTATACTCATTTCAATTTGCGATATGGATGGTGAAATGTTAAAAGTATTTCTGATTTACTTCATAAAAATAACTTTACTTATTTTGTTTTCTCTTTTACTTCATCTTCCTTCTTTATCGCACTTCTATTTTTTTTACATCGTACAACTGCATTTCTTGGGCATTGTTTGTGTGTAAGAAGTCTTGTTAGAACAATGTTATTCTCCAAAGGACCGTCTCAAACCTTGTTATCTTACCACGTCGCTTGAAGATGTTGATTTTTGTGAATTACTCTACGTTATACTAATGGTGGTTTATTCCAAATCAGATGATCTAGAAAGATTCTAAATTGTACAATTTCAATCCTATTTTATGCTTGTGGAATTAGTACTCATGGGTGTTGTTGCACTCACCCATATGTATGACCAACTAGGAGATGTATGCTTTGTGCAAACAAAGCAGTTGGGTGGTTATGCCATACTTTTATAGATAAATAATATACATTATTTGAACCACTTAGATTTATATTAAGTAAGTAATAAATATGTATTCTTCAAATTGTGACAGGTGTGAATATGAGTACTTCCCAAGAATGGGAATAGGGATATGAGTCTCACGTATCAAGAGGTTCACCCTTAGTTTGCAAGATACGTGATTGTCTATATATGCACAATTAGCACTATATGTATCTAGTTAACTGGTCTCTCCCATATTGGTGTTATTTGGAGTCCTTACAAAATCATTATTGTAGTAGGTCTTTCGAGTTTATATTGATATTCTCTAGATACATTCATTTGAGTACATGCATACATCGTCATTTGCCCGAACGTGTCTTACAGTAATATGAGTATGACAGACTATTCCTTGACCTCCCATTGCATATGAAGGTGGTGTTGTGGCCGTAGTAGATGACAAGTGGTTGCACTTTTCTAACTACCTCGTCACGGGTGTGACACTGACTACACATCCATCTACATGTGCAACCATAATGTGTTGATTCAAATTTGTGTTACATCCTAACATACTTTGTGGGGCGGATGAAGATCGACTGTCTTTATTACCACATTGTCGACCACATGATCTGGATGATGGTAAGACACAACTCGAGTCACAATAGGAGCATTTTTATTTAGTGCGTAATTAAGTCGGTTTATTATATATCTATTTTCATTTACTATGGTTATTTATTTTAATATATTTAGTATAATATATTAAGGAGGATAGTCGACATCTTGCAATACATGATTGACTGTGGATATATTTATGAAGATACTCCAACATGGGAGAGAATCTAGAATACATTGTAGTTAATTTGTGATGTCATGGATGAGAGAGCAACCTATATTAGACGTCCGTGTGTTGTATACAGGAAACGATAAAGACATAATACTTAGATATTTTTCTTATGTACATAGATTTTTCATTCTTAAGTTCAAAATTATATTGTACACTAGCTTTAATTTATAGGAATATTGTAGTTAGGTTATGAGAATATTTTCTTTAATTTATGAAAATATTGTTATTATTGGGAATATTATTCTTAGTTTATAGGAATTAACAAAAAATAATTTTGTATTAAAAATAAAATTTGTTTAAAAAATTAATTTTTGTAATAAAAAATCTATTTTGTATCAAAAAATTTAATTTTGTCTTAGCAAAAATTAATTTTGTATTACACAACTGAAAAAAACTGGTGAATGGTGACAAAAAATTTGGTTGGTCACTAAATGATCAAAATCAGTCATTGATTAAAACAATAACCGATTTAGTGATCAAACAGTGTTAGTCATTATTTTTATCATTGATGTATAATGATTAAATTAGTGACCAAATCAGTGATTAATTCTATGACCGAATCAGTGACCAAATCTGTGATCGAATTAGTGACCAAATTTGTGACTAATTTTAATAATCACTAACTCGGTCACTAATATTTTTCTTTTTCAATTTTAATTTTATTTTTCAAACAATATAAACCTAATAAATGTAATATTTGTACAATTTCATCATAATAACAAAAATTTGATATTGATAATTTTTCTTTAGTCAATCATCTAAAGAAGTTTATAATGATGATACATAATTAAGATTTAATAAGATTCAATGCAAACAATACAAAAGATCAAATTTGACATATCTTTGAAGTCAATCATCCAAAAAAGTTTATAATGATGTTACATAACAAAGATTCAATCAACACAATACAATAGTGCTATAAAGATCAAATTTAAGGACAAATAAAGTACAATTCATATTTCAGAAGGTTGGAAATCCATCTTTTCCATCAAAAGATGCAACATTTTGTTATTTTGCTGAATTTGTATTCTTTCACGAAGTTCACCCCTTTCAGTTTCAACTACAAGTAACTTGTTTTTTAATTGTTCAATCTCCTCCTTCATGACCTGCACAGATGAAGATGTAAAATCCTGATAAAATTGTCTCCCAATTACATTGATTAACTCAGATCCAAGTCTATACACCTTGTCTTTGTTAATTCCAACAACTTTACACCAAAGCTGTAATTCATCAGGTGGAGACACTCCTATAACATATGCCGATTGGAATGCTTTTTCCCATACACGGGTAAACACTACCTATGAACATCAAAATAAAATTGGTAATACATTAGAAAAAAATATACTAGTGTTAGAAAAATTGACATATGACATTTATGTGACTTACATCCACATTTGTTGATCTTTGATCCACCCATGTTTTGTCCTTCTTCCGTTGATGTGTATGACGGAACAACTCTGATGGGGTAGGAGGTTTTCTATTCAACTTTGTCTAAGATAAGGTGAATAAAAATATTAATTTAGAAATGAAAATATGTACCACAAAAACAAAAGAGATAGTTTCTCAAGTTATATATGAATGAAATAAAGAATATTAAACCATAAATACAAAGAAAATGTATATTTACTTCTAGATTTTACTAATAGAATGAGTTTAACAACATATTATCATGCAAACAAATTGGAACTAACTAATTTTGTGTATGCTATCAACAACCAAACGCCATGAAGTTTCCATAATCCACATATATAGGTTAACTTCAAATTTTCCATGTCAAACAAAGACATGTAGAAGTTTAACATAAACATAAGTAAACAAACCACCAACTACTATAACATTACACCAGATAACCAAAAAATTTAAAGTAGTACTTGTGTATTATAATACTACATGGATGGTGTAGTAGGATTTCAAAAGTACAAAGATCAGAATAAAAATTTACCAAATTTTCTTTATGCTGAGAAATGCTAACAGAGCTAGCAGTATGGAGTGAAACTCCAAATTCTTGACAATCTGAAGCTTTATTCGCTTTTGTAACTAAACTTTCTTCACTTTGAATGGTTTTGATCCCCAATGTTGGCATAAATTATCCCATACATCTTCTACAAGCCAATTTGGCCTCTTCATTGTATTGCGAGCTTTATTTAGTAAATTTTTCAATATGTTTGTACTTCGCATTTCAAGGTTCCTTCTTGCCAACCTATGGTCAGGTGGAGAAATAGTATATTTTCTCTATAATAAAATAAAACAGGTTAGAACTATACCAAAATAAAAAATTATCAATTACTTTTAAGGTTAAAAACTAACACACAGAAATATATGCATGCCATGAACTTTGTGAACCACACTTCTCTATTGATTTCTGACACCTTTTTCCACGATGGTCATGGTTTAATATAATGGCTTTTGAAGATATCACCAATGGCATTTGCTGCAAAGTGTGAAGGCAAGAACGTACATAAATTTGTAGTTATAAACGCATGTTATATATAAAATTTGAAAACATTGTTAAAATTTACGCGATTTACCCATATCCATCAATTATCAAAACAAGTTACTCACTAGTGCTTTGGACATCTGATACATTTTGATCATCCTCAGAAGCGAATGTTTCATGTGTTTGAGGGTTAGATCCTTGAAGACTTTGTGGTGAAATACCAAGTGGACTAGGATCTAATGCTTCAAGTGGTGCAGTACTATGTGCTCTGAGAGGTGGAGTACTAGCATTTGGTCCCATTGGTGGAGTAGAACCAACATGTGTAGTAGAGTCAAAGTGTGGTCCAAAAGTAGTTGAATGAAAGTGTGGTCCATTAGCATTTGGTCCATGTCGTGCAGTAGGACCAACATGTGGTCTAACCGAATGGGCTTCACCAAAATGACCTCTAACTGAAGGAGTAGAACTAACATGTCTATTGTTATTTGGTAATTAATTTAGTTGGTGTATTAATAAACGATTTCTCAAAATTAGTTTTGTTCGTTTTTTTGTCTGACATCTATACATAGGACAAGAAAGTGTGGAAACAAATTGCATATATATATATATAACAAAAGGTCGTCGAAAAAGACAATGTCATTAAAATATTTGTGACATAATAAAAGAACATGTTGATTAAAACAAAAAAATATTTGCTTACATTTATTAAAGAGTCACCATAATTAAAATACAAAGATCATTCATCGTCATCATCTTGGAGGAATTTTGGGTTTAAACAATTCGTAGTGTAAAATAACCCCTATTCGCTTTAACTTAATGAACCCATAAAAGGAATAATTGTATAATCAATTAATTAAATAAAATGAAGTATGCCTTACAAATCGTGAAACCATTGCCCTCTCCTATGGAGATTGACCTCTCATTCGTCGGCATAAAGGGTTCCTTCTTCTATGAAGCTAATGGTGGCATGCATGAGTGGGTGAAGATGACGAAATGAGATGAACGCAAACGAAATGGAGATGAGAAGGGTTTTAGAGGGTACTGTGATTTAAAGGGAAACGTATATTCTAAATGGCAATTTGGGAAATCAATGGGAGAGATTTTGGGAGAGTCTTCTCATTTTAGTTTATAAAACTTTGAAGTAATTATACCAAAATTAAAGAAAAATAATAATAAACATATCAGATATACATCATACGTACAATAATAATAATTTAATAATAATAATAATAATAATAATAATAAATAATAATAATAATAATAATAATAATAAATATTTATTATTATTATTGTTATTATTATTATCAATATTATTATTATTATTATTATTATTACTATTATTATTTTATTATTGTTATTATTTGTCATTAATTTAGTCACTGACCTATCACTAGTTTTTTTATTAGTGAATGAATGGACATTAACACTTTTTATCATAATTTTTTCTTAATGTGTGTTTCTTTTGAACTTCTTTATTACTTTAACTTGTAAAACTCAACCTTTACATTTGTTTAATAATCTTTTTGTGGTTCAACTGCAATGGATTTCAAGGGTCATATCAAATGAGAAAAACTTGACTAACATATGACTTTTCTTTTTTTTTGAGTTGAAAATTTATACTAAATTTTATTACAAAATTATCTTTGAGATACAAAATTCTGAAATGAATTATCAACTTCAATCTCAATTGAATCCAAAGAACTATTGTAAAGTGAAGGTTCTTTATAGCATGATTTCATCTCCTTAGTGTTTTTTTTCTTCAAATAAAGGTTTCATCTCAAATGTCTTTCCAGACCATCCTAAATGCAAGAGCTTTCAAAGCCATTATAGTGATTTTCAGAACAAACTCTACCCCTTTTTAATCTTTGATCTTTTCATTTTTGGAGCTGAACTCCTCTGTGAGCATGTTTCTCATTCATAATTTTTTCATTCTTTACGTTATTAGCATGTTTCCGATTCATAATTTTTTCATTCTTTAAATTATTTATGATTCTTTCTTTCGATCTAGTTTATTTTTTTTTATTTTAGATTGTGATTGAATTATAGTTTTTTTCTTATCTCTTTACACCAGCAATACTTTCGACCTTAATAACTCAAAAAAAAAAAAATTATATTGATTTTTATGTTCATATGAAAATTTCCTTGTATGTCTTAAGATATTGTATTTCCTCCCATCCACACAAAGATTCAAATGATTTTGTACATGATGCTAACATTTATT
>Ga0209700_108952_pt1 | contig 12182 bp, 4 predicted proteins | sample SiratroredBW_FD_187528 | JGI IMG/M metagenome (GOLD analysis project Ga0209700, IMG submission 187528) | Root nodule microbial communities of legume samples collected from California, USA - Siratro red BW (SPAdes) (version 2) | ecosystem: Host-associated > Plants > Roots > Nodule | place: USA...
TATATATATATATATATATATATATATATATATATATATATATATATTATCAAATACTTATGAGAAATTCAAAAGTGAATCCAATTATTAAATGTATAGGAAAAATATATCTTTTTACCACAATTATTGTAGAAAAGGAATAGCGGTGAATGATAAAAGAAAGGAAGAACATTGGACGTAGAAATTAGAAGTAAATTTGTTTTCTGTTCTTTAGAAACAGAACACCATTTGAATATTTTTCTTTAGGCTACTTCTATGCAGTTATGGTAGCTCAGGTGACAGTAACTTTAGAGTGCCAAAAAGGATCAAAATACAAGCCAATAGAAGAAATAAGAGGCAGTGCTCTTGATTGTCTGATTCTGATCCTCACAACACGAGCCTGCACCTCACCCTTATCAAGCCTATGAAGCCTCTTGAAACCCACTGTTGTTGCTTTGATTATTAATTTACCATCCACATAGATTTCATGCCGTTTGATCCTTTGACCAAGTCCAATTGCCTCTTGTATTGCAATCACGTTGAATCTCAAAAAGTTCCCTTCCCTAGCCCAAATTTCAATCCAATGGTCCTTTTCACCGCCATCATCCTTTGGGGCCCAATAGGACCACAAGTGGTCACTGTCTACCATGTTTTCTGCTCCAAAACCACTTCTTTGGCTACTCACTTCAATAAAACACTCTTGAGCAAGATTCCTATCAAAAATAGTGTTAATTGCACTTCTAAACTCCTTCAATCTTTGAGCATCAACATCAGTTATAAGGCCACTTTTATTTGGAGGTACGTTGAGAAGTAGCACACAGTTTCTTCCAACTGAGTTGTAATAAATATCAAGCAACTCGCTCAGCTTTTTTGGCGATTCTGACTTGTGCCAAAACCAGCCCGGTCTAATTGAGACATCACATTCCGCTGGAAGCCAATCTGTCCCTTTCGGATCACCAGTGCTCAAATACCTGCATTGCACAACCAAATGCCCTTCATCATACCCTTGGCGTATCTCTATTATTTCTTCGTGATCACGGTTTGGTATTTCCAGAGATTTCATTTTGATTCCAGTAATTAATTTAATGATTATTATTTTGATGCAAAAGTAAATGCCATTAAGAAAAAATAACTTCTTAATTTATGAAACACGAGCTTGGTACCCCATTTTCTTTTAAATGACAAATGCATTAGAACCTACGAGAGTTTATCCTAGAAAAAAGTGAGATGTGTTGGAGACACTGTACCACCAACTACCAATGTTTCCAAATTATAATAAGCTTTTCTTAGGCAGAAAGGCATGCGCATTTTCTCATAAAGAAATTAGCCTGCAATGAAGCTAGACCTTTCGTACGTTATCACTATTCTAAATCACTATAGAGTTCAGTGCAACTACGAAAGTGAAAAAGGTATCACTTTTTGAAAGAGTGCTTTGCTTAGAAGCAGAACTTACTGAGTGATGCTGGAATTTCCAATCGACAAAGAGGTTCGATTAATGGTGGACCAACATGTGTATCCTGCAGAACCGGTTTCTTGTCCCACCCACCTTACATCAGGACCGGCATCGGAGAAGATATTGATGGAACTCTGCAGCTCCTTCACCATAGAAAACCAATCTGAAAAGTAATAGGACATGTTCTTTGCCTGAGCACCCTTAGCTCCATCGAACCAGATTTCTCTGACATTTTGATACCTAAAAAACATGACACACCATAAGGTTAAAACACGCATGAAACAGCAATTACCAAACACAGTACTAGAATGGGAACTCACTTTTTGAGCAACTCTTGCAATTGAGCCAAGTAATATTGGTTGTAGAGCAAATCATTACCATATCTAGGATCATGTCTATCCCAAGGAGAAAGGTAGATCCCTACATCAATTCCCTGTGCAGTGGCTGCATTGACAAAGTCTTGAACAACATCACCCTTGCCTCCTTGCCAAGGGCTGCTGATGACAGAATGGTTAGTGTACTTGGAAGGCCAAAGGCAGAAGCCATCATGGTGTTTAGCAGTTAGAATCATCAATGAAATTCCTGCATCAGTTGCCACAGATGCCCACTGGGTGGTGTTGAGCCCTGTGGGGTAGAAGATTGCAGGGCTTTCCTGGCCAGTGCCCCATTCTCTATCAGTGAATGTGTTGACACCAAAGTGAAGGAACATTATGATCTCCCTTTGTTGCCATTTAATCTGGGAATATGTTGGGAGAGGGAGAATTGGCAAAGGGGGTACTGGGGTCTGCTCACTCCAAGAACTACAAAATCTGAGTTGTTGGAATAAGAGTGTGAACGTAATCAAGAGAGAACACCACCATAGCCTGAGTCTAACCATCATGCTTATATTCTTCTGCTACTTCTCATTAGCTTCTGCTATATATACTCTAGCTGCAATGTTATTCTGATAATTGTTACACTTTTATATTGTGGTTTTTCTTATCATGTTATTTATTTCTTTCTTTCTTAGCATTAGACTCAAGTTAAAATACTAATTTTTAAAATATATTCCTTTTAAAAATTAAGTATATATTAACTACTATAAATTAATGATAATTATAATTATTAAATAATATATTTGAAATTTTTAATATTTTAACTTTAAAATGATAAAAGATAAATAAAGAAATTGACAAAAAATAGAAAAAAAGAAAATAAAAAGTGTCATACTAACTCATTGTGTTAAATATTAGTATGTTAATGGTTTTTATCAAAACGTGGAGACGAATATATTGTTAACAATGGAAGGGCTAAAGAGTTTAAAATGGACTAATGACATACACGTGCAAGGGAAAGAAAAGATTCCATTTTGCTTAAAGTTTTATGGGGGTCCCAACTTTTTTCTGAATTCTGATCGTTGATCATACAAATGCATTCGTATTTATTCACGGGTTCAATCTCTGCTTCCATAATACTACTACTCACGAGCCAAAAGGTAGCTTCTCCACCGCTTTCATTTTGTTGGTCAATTTAGAAGCTGTCATCCAGTAAGATACAGACTTTACTTTAATATATTATTATATAATTAATGATCATTATATTTTACAGTAAAATTTACAATATTACAATCATCAATCAATTATATTCTTTTCGTTTTTATATGTATTTTTAGGGTATTATGGAAGAAATAAAAATATAATCATTTTTTTAAGAAGATGATAATTATATATATTTTTTTATATTACTCGCTTATTAATCTAATATAAGAAATTTTTTATGTAAACTATTTAAAAATTATTGTAAATGTTAAGGATTTAATAAAAAAACTATAATTACATTATTACAATTGTAAAAAAAAATAAAAAAACATTGTTTTATACAGATAAGACAGTGAAGAGGTATCAATTATATAAATTAGAAGAAACTTAGTTTTTTTTTTAAAATATTGAAAAGAATTATAAGTGATCAAAACGTTGATAGTTAAATAAAAATGTAATATTAAGTATTGACAAGTTATTTGATAAATATCTTATATGTATTTTAAGAGGAGATAAGTTTTTATTTCCTATACATTGCGCTTTTGAAGCAATAATCCAACAATCAATTTTTTCATAACACTTTAAAATGTAGATCACAGAATTTATTCTCTACATTTAAAAGCTAGGTCTATCATAATCCTAAAATGATCCCAATGTTTTTGCTAAGAGGCAAGATTTGGAAAATTAAACCAAGAATGACTTCCTTGCAAACCGAATTTATGATATAAGTCTGCATACATATTCCTTAAGGTGATGATTACAGGACAAAAATGTTAATTAAGGTAATTAATGATTCAAAAAGTTAAATAATTATAGATTTTAATAAACAGTCTTCTATATTAACTCAACTTCTTAAAAGATCCATTAACATTTCTATAAATAAAAGATATTTTATAGATATGGATTACTATTCTTAAAATTTTATTTATTTATTTATTGACTTGATGATCAGAATATGTTTGTAGATATTCCTAATCAGATACACAGATCCAATTTGGAAGATAAATTTTTACCAAACTAACATCATTTTGAAATTTAATTTTGAAATTTAATTACTCAGATAATGTCGTTATAATTTTACTTCTTCAAATAACATCTTTTACTGTACATGTTCAGAATTCGGCTTCTGAAGAGCCGAAATTCAAATTAAAATTTGTACTTTTTAATTTTAAAATCAATCAGAATTCGAGATTTTGGAAAACGAATTCTGAAAAAGTTTTTTTTTTTACTTTTATAATTTTATTTTATTATTTTAAAATAAAATAAAATAAGATTTTATAATTTGTATTATTTATTTATTTGAAAGATATGAAAGTAAATAAAAAAAAATTGCAAAAACTATTTTAGTAAAAAAGTTGTCATAATGAACATACATGAAAAAAATTATTTATAGATATTTTAATTATTTTATAAGAATTTAAATAATAAAATATTATTATTTTTTATTTTTATAATAAATAACAATTAGGTAGAATAAATTACGATAATTGTTAACTCTATGTTATATTAAAATTAAAATCAGAAGAAAAATTATGATAAGTTATAATATTGGAATTATAATTAAATTTTGTAATTTAAGTTTGTTAAATAACAAAAATAAAATAAAATTGTTGGGTATTTTTTTAAATAAATATTAATTAAATGATTGAAAGATTTGAAATAAAAGTTAATTTGTACACTAATGATATAGAAAATAAGTGAATAAGTATATCATTTTGTTTAATAAAAATAAACAAGTTCATTTTATACAACTGTGTATATTAATAGTGCTTGTGTGCTCATAAATTTTTAGAGATTATTCCTATTTTAATATGGAGACAACTTAGGTGAAGTTTTAGCATCTCAAGTCAAATGTCTTTACGAGAATCAATTTCAGAAATTAAGCTTCTCTTCTTACATAATACCCATAACAACCATTGCTCACTGTTAATTTCCAAAAATAAGTTCATTTTATATGACTGTGCCTATTAATAGTGATTTGGTACTTATAAAACCTCAAAGCTTAGTATACTTTAATACGGGAACATCTTAGGTCAAGACATCTCAAGTCAGATCTTCCTCCCCATGTAGGTAATATAATTGCATGTTTTCTAACAATATCTATATCTGTAATAACAAAAATGAAATAAAATTGTTGAGTATTTTTTGTAAATAAATATTAATTAAATGATTGAAAGATTTGAAATAAATTTTAATTTATATGTAATGATAAAGAAAATAAGTGAATAAGTATATTATATAACTATGTATCTATTAACAATGATTGTGTATTTATAAAACCCCAAAGGTTATCCCTACTTTAATATGGGGGCACCTTAGGTCAAGTTTTAACATCTCAAGTGAGATCTTCCTCCCTAGCCGACGTAGGTAATATGATTGCATGTTCTCTACCCACAGATAAATGTGCAGTGAGGATGGATTTTGAGAATATGCAATCATATTACCTACATGGGTCAGGGAGGGAGATCTGACTTGAGATGCCAAAACTTGACCTAAGTATCCCCATGTTAAAATATGGGTAACTTTTGGGGTTTTATGAGTACACAATCGCTATTAATAGATACAGTTATATAATATAAACTTATTTTTGTGAATTAATACTGAGTAATCCTTGTTATGGATATTATGTGAGAAGAGAAAAGCTTAATTTTTGAAATTGATTTTTATGGAGACATCTGACTTGAGATGCCAAAACTTCACCTAAAATGTCCCATATCAAAGTAGGGTAACCTCTGTAAATTTATGAGCACACACTATTAATAGACACAGTGGTATAAAATGAACTTATTTATTTTCAATAAACAAAATGATATACTTATTCACTTATTTTCTATATCATTACATGTAAATTAATTTTTATTTCAAATGTTTCAACCATTTAATTAATATTTATTTATAAAAAATATCCAACAATTTTATTTCATTTTTTTATTACAGATATTCTTTTAACAAACTTCAAATACAAAATTTAATTATAATTCCAATATTATAACTTATTATAAATTTTCTTCTGATTTTAATTTTAATATAAAATAGTTAAAAATTATTGTAATTTATTCTACCCAATTATTATTTATTATAAAAATACAAAAATAAAATAATTTATCATTTGATTTCTTATAAAATAATTAAAATATCTATAATTTTTTTTTCATGTATGTTTATTATGACAACTTTTTTACTAAAATAGCTTTTGCAATTTTTTTATTTGCTTTCATATCTTTCAAATAAATAAATAATACAAATTATAAAATCTTACTTTATTTTATTTTAAAACAATAAAAGAAAATTATAAAAAGAAAAAAAAATCTTTCAGAATTCGGTCTTCAGAAACCCGATTTCTGATCGGTTTTAAAATTAAAAACTACAAAACTTTAATTTGAAAATCGACTTTTCCAAAGTCGAATTCTAAACATGTACAGTAAGAGGTGTTATTTGAGGAAATAAAATTGCAACATGTTATCTGAGTTATTAAATTTCAAAATGATGTTAGTTTAGTAAAATTTTCTTGAAAAGGCATTATGTAAAACAAAAGTCGATTTCACATTAAAGCCAGTCGTCCTTCATCCATAAAATATTCCCCTCCAAGAACACAAGGCTACATTGAAGCAGTTTAATAAGTTATATTGAATAACAATTAAAAGATAGAAAATATTAATAACATGAATAATTTTGAATTAAGTACCTAATATATTTCTATAGAAAAACTGTTTTTATCAAGTAATCAAGTCTTAATTATAAAAATAGATGAAAAGAATAATATGTAAGGTGAGTAAACACCTAAGACATATATCAACTCATGCTAGTGAATAACAATCACATACCCGTATCCAAGGCAACTATATAACATATACATAGTTATAATAATTTTTAGTGACAAATATTATATTAATTAATCATATTTTTATTTATTTTAAATACTTTTTAGAATATTTTAATTTAGATTCAATAGTCTATAAATATAAAATAATTAAATAAAAAATATTCATTCAATTTTCTTATTATTTTTATATTTATATATTGTATAATTTTTCTAATTTTTATAGATTTGAGTCCTGAAGGAGATCCTACATTTAAGGTATTGTCCTTTTTAAAACTTGAAGTTTTGTTGTAATTTTATTTTTAAAAAGTATCTCAAAGGTCGAAGAAGAAAGTTATATTTAAACGGATTTTGATTTAAACTCTTAAGTAGATGGTGGAAACACTACTATTTTATGTCAACAAAATATTTTAAATATTTTTAATTAAGATTTTTTGTATTTTTTATTTGTTAAAAATATTTTGTTTATTTTTATGCAAGAAAATATGAAAATTTTAAATTTATTTTATAATTCCTGTAAATTAAACGCTTTAAGTGATTATATTAGGGAAATTATTATTCCATCATGTACCTTATTATTGTTCATAGAATTACCTAAGAAGCGTTTTTCAATATATCTTTCAGTTTAAACATAACAAATTTATAATTAATGCATACTTATTGAGAACTTTTTTAATAGAAATAATTACATTAACTTTGTATGTAATCTGATTTTTTTCCAAAATTACCATTAAAAGATTAATTAGAGAGAATAGATATTTGGCTTTTTAAAATTGAACTCTTTAATTCTTTGATCTTTACGAGAAAAACACAATCCATAACGTTTCTAAACCTGTTTTAATTAAAAAAAAAAATCCATTCTAGAAAAATCTCCTATACAAATATAGAACAAAATCAAAATCATTTTTATTTAAAACTGAAGGGATAAAGTACTTTTTTATAATTAAAAAGCACAATTTTTGATAGATTCACTTTTTATTTAATTATTCTTATTATTGATTTTATAATTCTTAATAATTTTAGCCAATAATAAAATTTGTTGAAAATATTGGGTTAAAGGTATATTATTAGTACTTTTCATTTTGAAAAACGAATACACTCATACTCACTTGCATAAAAAAAAAAAAGTGATTTTCTCTTGATTAAATTTATAAGAAATTCAGAGTGATACAATAAAGGTTAATATTTAAGACTGTAGATGAGTTGTGTCATTAACTTAACTATTTTTATTGATCTTATTAACTACTTTTTTTATTTATATAATAAGATCCGAGCTAATATCTTTTTATTCATGAATTGGTAATATATATATATATTATTCAGTGTGTTTTTATAAATGTTAAAAGATACTTACGCAAAATTTGTAAATGAATACCTTTCAATGTACTCCCAACAAGATTGTAATTTGATTATGCGGATCAAACACTTTTGTGGCATGGCCATATTAAGGCTAGGTTGTCTTCTACGTCTTGCGGCAAAACTAGCAGTTGACAACAAGGCACCATTAACATCGTGAGTCAGAAACATTGGCATAAAATAAATATAAAGTGAAGAAGGAAAAAAACAGATAATTTAGAAATATTGGTTCTTTCTACACAGTCAACAACTCTGCTGATGGTCCTCATCTGTCAACTGCTGCACCTTCCCATTTGCCACATGACCTTTGCCAGATGTTATTTTCTTCTGTACCCTTATTTACTCCTTCCATTTATAACTCTACTTCCTATGCTGCTGAACCACTCCTTCAATGATCTCATAATGGAAGCCATTTCCAACAAAAACCATGTCCCTCTTCCCCATGCAACCCCCCCTCACCAATTCTCTCTCTTGTCAAACCACCTTCTTTCAAAACCCTCAGACTTTCTTTGGCCCTTCACCTTCTTGCTTCAAACATTCTTACTTGTGCAAAAGTGTAAACTGATGTTCCATTTTCTGCTACTATGTTTCCTCCTTCTTTCTTTCCTGCTCAAACACTTCCTCTCAAAGCCCTCTCCCATTTACCTTGTGGACTTCTCATGTATGAAGCCACCAAGCTATTGCAGGGTGCCTTTTGCAACATTTATTGAAAATGCTTCCATGTGGGACGTTTTTGACAGTGAAAGCATAGCTTTCATGGACAAAATCCTCCATTCCTCCGGACAAAGTGAAGAGACTTGCCTCCCCCCAGCCTTGCACTACATTCCTCCCAAGACTCACCACACAGAATCCATCAAAGAGGTGCAAATGGTTCTGTTCCCCATCGTGGACGATCTTCTTGCAAAAACCAACGTTTCGCCACTTGATATAGACATACTTATCATAAACTGCAGTGGCTTTTGCCCCTCACCTTCTTTAACCTCCCTTGTCATTGAAAAATACTCAATGAGAAGCGACATCAAGAGCTATAATGTCTCTGGCATGGGGTGCAGTGCAAGTGCCCTTTGTATTGATATGGCTCAGAATCTTTTGAGGGTTCACAAGGACTCTAATGCTCTTGTTCTCAGCACAGAGATTCTGTCAACGGGTTGGTATTCAGGCAATGAAAAGTCCAAGTTGCTGATCAACTGCCTCTTTCGGATGGGAAGTGCAGCAATCCTTCTCTCAAACAAGAAAGCAGCAAATAAAACTGCAAAATACAGGTTGGTTAGGACACTTAGAACACAGAGAGCCTTTGATGACAAAGCTTATTTTTCTGCCTTTAGGGAAGAAGATTCTGATGGAAAACTTGGGGTGACACAGAAGAGGGACTTACTTAATGTGGTTGGTGAAGCTCTCCGTGCAAACATCTCCATCTTGGGGCGTGACATCTTGCCTCTTTCAGAGAAGTTTTGGTGTGGAGTGTCTGTGATAAAGAAGAAGTTGATCAAGTCTGAGGGAACTTACGTGCCAAATTTTAAGACAGTGATACAACACTTCTGTTTGCCATGTTCAGGGAGACCAGTGATAAGAGAAATAGGGAAAGGGTTGAAGCTCTCAGAGAGAGACATTGAACCTGCTTTGATGACACTGCACAGGTTTGGATACCAGTCTTCTTCCTCACTGTTGTATGAACTAGCTTACTTGGAGGCCAAGGAAAGAGTGCAGAAGGGTGACAAGGTTTGGCAGCTGGGAGTGGGAACTGGACTCAAATGTAACAGTGTTGTTTTCGAGTGTGTTAGGCCTATAGTTGGAGAGTACAAGAAGGGGCCATGGGCAGATTGCATCCATCAGTACCCTATAATAACCATGGATTAAGAATTCTTAGTGGTTTTTTATCTATGTTTTCTTCTGGATTTTAAATGAATACGGATGACTCGCGCATTTCTTAGTAAGCTACTCAGCATTGTTGTTAAACTATATCATGATAGTACACTATTCAAGTCTCAGTATTCAGTGGAAAAATGCTACTTAATATAATGTTTAATACAATTTTTATCATTCACTTTTGCTGCTCCAAATAAATATTATTCATAATTTTGTATAAGTGTATTGTACTGAACATACGATGATATAATCCACGTAATAATCTATACAACATAACTTTCTTTCATCATAAAATAATATATGGTTTTGTTATCTAGTTCTATATTTTTGTATGTTATCTAATATGTTATCTAAAAGGGAAAGATAAAAGACAGTACTATTTGTTGACCATTGGAAATTGTCTCATCATTTGTTATTATAAAATATTATATTATGATATGTGACAAATAGTATCTAAAAAAAGATAGATTACAGTGGCGTTATATAAATTTAAAAGATAGATTACAGTGGCGTTATATAAATTTGTTGGCTATTCAGATTTGTTTAGGTTATTATTGTAAAAGATTAAATAATTCTGCACTTCTATATTTTACTTATAAATTTGGTAACAAGATTGTTTCTCGTTTTCTTTCTTTAGTCACTTTTCTCTTTGCTTCAATGAGGAGCTTCAGAATCTTGATTATTTAAGTTTCATTGTATCACTCACTCAGTGGAAAAAAAATTGAATATATAATACATCAAGTTTGCTTCACTTTTTTTTTTCCTATTATATATAAGTATATATATATATATTATTATTGGTTTCTGTTTTCTAATCTACCGTGTCTAGTTTGCACAATCTGTAAGGTATATGTTAATCAGATTGAGACTATACATACACCTAGTTTGATTCTATTTTTCAGGCGAGTCATATATTGTAATGCAAATTCCAGCAAAATTTGTATAATATGTCAAAGAATGAGTATGTTTATATAATAATATTACTGGTTTATAGGGAAGCAAGCCAGCGAGGTCAGCTATATTTTTCCGCAGATAAAGCAGTATATATATTTATGGTGTGCATATCTTTTTCCTATGTATAGTCAATGGTAATAAGCAGGTTGGTCATCATTAATTGTTCTGCAGCATGGAGTGATGGCACCGAGTTTTGGGACTCTCACCACCTCCATTTAAACTAGGCGGTGTGAAGAACACCTTCTCACTTCGTGTTACGTGCATTGTTACGCTCTATACAACACTCGAGCTTCTTCACTTTGGCTCCTCTTTCCTCAATGTGCAGTATCTTCCTTCAGTGGAAATAGAATCAGAACTATTACTTTTCTTCCTTTTGATTAATATTTTTTAATGTTTCTGCTACTGTCCGAATCAAACTACTTATTCAAGAAGGATTTAGTTCAGTCCATTTTAATAAGATATCAGAAAAAAGTTCCATACTAAATGCTTAGACAAGTCAAATGTATCCGTTAAGAAATTAATTATGACATTTTGGAGTTTACAAAATTAATAATATATATTCTAAGAAATTGACTAGAAGCAAAGCAAGGAATCTGGGAAAAAGTGAAGAATATTGTTGAAACACTGCTTAATATAATAGTCTATTGTTGAAGCACGATGTTTCTTTTCCTTTACCAAGAGGCAATTCGAGTTCGAGATCACCGTCGCAAAAACTACTTATTTACCATTTTATAACAAAAATTCGTTTGACGCGAGTTCAAGTTACAAAATATATTTTGTATTTGAAGAAACTTTTCTATGAATACTTTTAGAAAATAATAAATTAAATACAATAAATTTTTATTCTTAAAGTAAAATTAAATTACACTCAAACCAAAAAAGAGTTAAAAGAATCTTACGGAAAAAGGTTTGCCAATTAGATCACGTATAAATTAATTTTAATTTATAAAAAATAGTTTTACTTTTTGTTTATATTTTTTTATGAGTGTTTATAGAACAATTTGTCCAAATTTCTTTTCTGATTCAAAATTCATTTAGTTTTCAAGTTATTGTCTTTAGGGAATTATACTACTCACTAAACTAACAAAGAGAGATTCACCATTCTACGGAAGACACAATCGCATAATCGAGACATTAGGATTTGCTTATAAAAGTTTCTATACAAATACTTATAGAAAAAATAAATAAATAAATATATATATATATATATATATATATATATATATATATATAAAAA
>Ga0209700_108954_pt1 | contig 12181 bp, 16 predicted proteins | sample SiratroredBW_FD_187528 | JGI IMG/M metagenome (GOLD analysis project Ga0209700, IMG submission 187528) | Root nodule microbial communities of legume samples collected from California, USA - Siratro red BW (SPAdes) (version 2) | ecosystem: Host-associated > Plants > Roots > Nodule | place: USA...
TTTTTCTGTCTTGGAAATGTAATTATTATCACTGTTGACCTGCGCATGCGTTTAACAATCAAATTAGCTGTCCCTTCCATAATCTCGTTCACTTCAATTTATTTTAATTGAGTCTCAATGGAGTTATTTTTTTTTTCTGTTGCCGTTTTCTTTTTTAAAATAATATTGTCCCTATTGCTGATGCTTTGGTATTTGCGTTTGATCCCTGAATTTGGGGATTCTGCGATTTTGTTTGTGCATTGTCTGTTCTGCCTTTGCAGTTCCATTTTTTGCTCCCGAGGAAAATCCTTCTTTCGTTTTTTTATTGTTTCTGAAATGATGTAATAATGCTTGAAATCTTAGAAGTTGAAGGGTTGTTGTGATGCCATGATCATAATGAGTGCTGGTTGGGATTTTCCTCTTTGCTAACCTGATGATTTTTTTTTTCTCAGTGGCTACAGGAAAAGCACAAGAAGGCTTTGCTTGAGGCTTTGGAAAAGGTCAAAGCTGGTAAGAAATTTTCATTAAAGCGATTCGTTGTCATGAACTAATGCTTACATCGTGGAGCCAAAGCAGTTTGACTCTTCTTCTCGATTTAATTTTCTTTTATTTATGTGAATGATTGTTATTATTGTTATTATAATAATAATAACTACTACTTCTTTGGTTGTCTTTATATTGTTGGTTTGTTTTTTGCAGAGTTGATGATTCTTGGTTTCCTTTCACTGCTTCTGACTTTCGGGCAGAGTTACATTGTTAAAATATGTATTCCTACTGATGTGGCAGACAAATTGTTGCCATGTCCCTTAGCTGCTACCGACAAAGAATCAAGTAGTGAAGAGGAACACCGTAGGAAACTTTTTTCTTATGAACGCAGATATTTGTCAGATGATGCTACACCTTACCAATGCAAGAAGGTAACTATGTTTCCTCGCTAAGATTTTATTTAATTGAATGAAACCTTAGTCTATGTTCTTTTCTGAAAAGGGGCTTGGAGATTTTATCTTACTTAACTTACAAGTATTTCAATACGATAATTTAACACTGTTTTTCATGATATTTTGCAGAATTATGCTTATAGAAACAGATAATATTTATGTAGTCATGTCATGTCATGGACTATTGTTTGATGTATGCATGTCGTCTCATTCATAATGCCATCTTTAGTTGTAGATTGACCAATTGAAAACTATTGGTTCTCTCATTCAAAATACCATTAAAAGTATGCTTGGCTTTTGAAAATAAGATATTTTATGGTGATTGATTATAGATGTTACTGATGAGGATATTTGCATTTGGTTGCATTTGCATTGCCAAGTAGTAAAATTTTACCTCGTTTTGGAACCGCCAAGTTATGACTTTTGTAGCGGGAATTCGTCCATGTCTTAGTTAGGTTTATAGTTTATAGAAACATAGAAGAAACCACATCAGTTACACTCCCATTCTCTGTTAGTTTCCACTTGTTCACTTCCGTGAGCAGTCTGCACAATATTAAAAACTACTTTTGCTCATTCATGCCTGACCTTATTTGCAATTTTTTGTCTATTCATATCTGTAGTTTCCTATCTAATTGTTGTTGGTTACAGGGACATCAACCACTTATATCTGTCAATGGATTGCACCAGTTACACATCCTCATATTCTTCTTGGCAGTCCTTCATGTGTTTTACAGTGCTGTAACAATGCTTCTTGGGAGACTAAAGGTTTGGATGTACTTTTTTCTTTCTTTGTTCTTTCTTCTTTTTATAGCTTTATTGATTGAAAACTTCAGTTAATTTTCCATATCTATGCATTTTGAGGATACCAATTTGGTCATAATAATCCTATGGCTTCCTCTTTGCTTTGGAACCATGATGCGTAGAAGATTTAATAGTTGAAATTTGTTGTATTTACTGGTTTACAATTTTTTTAATTTTCTTCTAAGAAAAAAAAAAGTAATTTAATTTAAGCTTTAAGTTCAAGATATAATAATAATGGCTCAAACTTATGTTCTGATCAGATTATATCTTCATGGGTGTTAGTGCATGTAAAAGAAGGAATTAAAATATAATAATAATAATACGGTAAATCAACTTCAACATAGAAATGAAATTGAAATCTTGGCTTGGGTGATTAATCCGAAATCTGATGGTTTAAGTCTTGAGATGGTCACTTGCTATAAGATGGTCAAAGATTGAGAATTTAGACCAAGTATTTGCTCCCAAAGTCTCACTATGACTAGATTTGTGAGTCTGTTGAAAAAGTTCTTAAGCAGTGTTATGTCCTCCTTGTGTTCATTGATGAAGAGTTGGTGACTGAATTTTCTTTTTCTTTTGTGCAGATTCGAGGTTGGAAGGCATGGGAGGAGGAGACTTCATCTCATGGATATGAGTTTGCCAATGGTAGGATGTCCAATGATGTATTTAACTGCTTTTCTTCTTTCAGCTTAGAATTCCTTAATTTTACTGATGATATACCATTTTACTTTGAAATGCTGCTACATGCAATCTCACGCCAATATTGAGAATTTACTATGCCTGCAGATCCCTCAAGATTCCGCCTTACACATGAAACATCATTTGTGAGAGCTCATGCTTCTTTTTGGACAAGATATTCAATCTTCTTCTATATAGTAAGATTTATTTTACTAATCTTCTATGTTTTCACTATTTGTTTGCTTGAGGTTCAGGGCTTGACTAAATGAACTAGTTAGAGGTGCAAGTGCCATAGCTTTTGTTGGAATGGTCATAGACATGTAAATTTGCTAAAACAAATGAACGTTGGACTTTAATGGCATTGGTTTAGGTACAGTTCAGAAGAATCAGAATGTGAAGTAGAACAACTTACGGATTCACACTGCAATTTTTTATATCATTAGTTATAAAAAGCCTGCTTATTAATAACTTGAATTAAATATATGATTCTCTTCTTAAATTTTTGTAACATGTCTTCCATGTTGTCAATTCCAGGGATGCTTCTTTAGGCAATTTTATAGGTCTGTGGGCAAGGCTGACTACTTGGCTTTGCGCAATGGATTTATCACTGTGAGACCTACTCCACAATACAAAATGTTCTTTGAAAACTGAATTTGCGTTTCCTCTTTTGACAGTGCATTATGTGTAGGTACACCTGGCTCCTGGAAGTAAATTTAACTTCCAAAAGTATATCAAAAGATCCTTGGAGGATGACTTCAAGGTTGTTGTTGGAGTCAGGTAACTCTCTTCTAAACAGTGCATTAGTAGCATTATATTGTCTATATGATTTTTCCTGTGGTAACTTGTTTGACATTCTTGCTCACTATGTTGACAGTCCTGTCCTCTGGGCTTCATTTGTTGTTTTCCTGCTCCTAAATGTTAATGGTGAGCAACTATTTTCTTAGCAGAGTTCTATGGAATTCCCAATTATTCAGTTAAAGAGTACCAGTTGGTTAACCTGTAAAAATTTGCAGGATGGCATGCTATGTTCTGGGCATCCTTAATTCCTGTTGTGGTAAGTATTCTATTTCATAATATAATTTGAAGACTGATTAAAATTTACAATTATAAACCATTTGATTGGATTCAGATAATTCTGGCTGTTGGAACAAAACTTCAAGTCACACTGGCAAAGATGGCTATTGAAATAACAGAAAGACATGCAGTTGTCCAAGGGATTCCTCTTGTTCAAGGCTCAGACAGATATTTTTGGTTTGGTCGGCCTCAGTTAGTTCTTCATCTTATCCATTTTGCTTTGTTTCAGGTATTCAATTAGTTTCCTCTTAGTAGAATCCTGACCAAACGTTTAGCTGATGGAACACATAGCAATATATAATTGTTCAAGTTTAGAGTTGAAAATGCAGCTTTACCAGGAGGCAAATGAACATAGCTAATGACATAAATACTAAAAAGTGCCTTTTTAAAAAATACAGCTTAAAAGAAAAGAAAATTTTACTTTCAATTAGTTCCTTTAACATTATTTAAGATGTGTTGAGGGTTTGCTTTGAACAGATAGATTAAAATATCCTAGTTTAAAATACTAGTGAGAAATATTGAGTTTTGAATTTTAAACTCGTTAATGTTTGTATCTAACTCATTTTTTTTTATCTTGCAGAATGCGTTCCAAATAACATATTTCTTGTGGATATGGGTACTGATCCCTCACCTTGCTGATCTTCAATAATATCCTTTTGTAGCTTGTAGATCTTGGTAAATGGATGAATAATATATGAATGATTTCTTGTTTTGCAGTATTCTTTTGGGCTGAAAAATTGTTTCCATGCTGACTACAAGCTTGCAATAGTGAAAGTAGCATTAGGGTAAGTGTTGAATTTAGAAGTCCCTTCTACATTAAACTGTCGTGCCTAAATGTGCTTTTCATACTTGAGAAATTAGCTGGTTTTTTTTATATGAACACGTAAATCCCTGCTTAACAAAACAATAGAAAATGGGACCTTCCAGCATTTGTATAATCGAAGCATGATATTGCCTTACTAATCTGATGAATTCTCGTATTGTTTGAAGGCTTGCGGCACTATGCCTCTGCAGCTATATCACCCTTCCATTATATGCTCTTGTTACTCAGGTACTAGGTTTTTTTATTTCCTGGTTTTCTTCTATTTAATCGAAGCTATTCTTTGGCCTTAATTGAAGTTTTTTCGGTGGTCAAGAACTTCACTGCAATCATCGACAACATAAATATATTGTATGATAAATTTCAGTAACACAATCTAATTCACTTTTGAATACTTTTATAGGTTGAAATTGATTGGAAACCACAATAAAATTGTAGGCTCCTTGTGTCATGTAACAAACCTCATTATTTTGTCGTTTTCAATTAATATAACTAATAAAAGAGTATGCACTAGAAGCAGTGTGTTACTGCTAGTATTCATTTATTTTTGAGATGAATGACTAAAATCCAATAACTAATTCCTGATGCCACCGAACCATTTTGGAAAGATCCTCCTTATGTTTTTTGGATCTATTTGTAGACTAGCCATTTAGATGGTATCTTAACTTGATTTAGCGTTATCTTAACTTGATTAATGGACTGTGATCATGGTAAACACATACAGATGGGGTCAAGAATGAAAAAATCAATATTTGATGAGCAAACATCAAAGGCATTAAAGAAATGGCACATGGCAGTGAAAAAGAAGCAGGGAGTGAAACTTGGAAACTCCAAGGTGCGAGCCATGGATGGAAGCACCACTGATTCAACAGTGCACTCTTCTGGGCCCAGACTTCACCGTTTCAAAACCACTGGTCACTCAACTCGCACCATGTCAACCTATGATGATGACCAAGATGATTACCATTCTGACATTGAGCTGTCTCCCCTTTCACCAACAGCAAACTTGATAGTAAGAGTGGACCATGATGAGCAGGAAGCAGGAGAAGCTCAACACCACCCAACACCCGACAATCAAGAGCTACAACCTTTGTCAAGCCTAGAAAGAAGCATCAAATAGCTTCACAAATTTCTACATTCAACCATTTTTTTTCTTCTACAAAATCAATGTCCTTGTTTAGAGCTTTTTTCTAGATAGTGAGTTTTGTACATTCTTGTTGTAATACACTTAGCGGCATTTCAAACTTTAACCTTGTTCAAAAATCATGCTTGAGCAAGGGCTTATAAGTAGAGGACACAAATATTGGGTGTATTAAGTATTGCATATTGAAGTGTATGCATATATCCCATTTAGTTTTGGCCAGGATTAATCTACTTTTGTATAAATAAATAATTGAAGAAAAATATGATAAACAAAACTAAATTAACTTCTTTGTAAACTAATTTAAATAAACTTTCTCCTATAATTTATTTAAAATTTTACTTTTAATTTATATATAAACTAATTTTAATTCGTGAAAAACTTCCATACATATCTATACACAATAAAATCACCATATTAGATTTTTTTTTGTATTAAATTTAACATCACCAAACTATTACAACTTAACTGAGTTTTAAAATGTTGACAATGATGATTATTAAAGGAAAAACTGAATATCAAACTCTCTAAACTCTTACATCTCAAGTTAAAATGATACTATTGAGAAGGTAATGGTTTCTACGTCTAAATTGATGCTTTTATAATAAAATAAAAGTATTTTATTTTAAAGAGGTTCGTGATCATAAACTTATCTCAACTCCATGCAATTAAAAAGATCTCATGTATCGATAACTCCATTTTTGTGTAAAAAAAACAATTGAAACAAAATAAATAATAGATAAATAACTATGTAAAAATATGATTAAAATAACCAAGAAGTCACAATTCATGTGTTATAAATTAAAATATGGATTGAAGAGATTATATATATCCCAATTTTCTGCCTAAAATAATTAATTGTATGAAGGCAAGTTGAGATTTTTTTTTCTAAACTCTTAGGAGTATTTCCTTTCTCTCGTCAATTTTCAAAATGGTTATGAATCTCTTCAAAGAAGGTCTATTTTTCAAATTCATTCAACCCATTACTATACAGCGTCTACAAAATGGAATTTCGTGACACAAAATTTGGTTATGCATATTTAAAATTTATAATAGATAAAATTCTATAAATACCATATATGATCTATGTTCTGAGTCACTGAATTTTGAATTTGCTCCCCTCTTCATTATACATCATTACATATTGAGAGGAATGATTGAAAACCTTTAAACATAAATAACAGTATTCGTAGCAACAAGATTTGTTGTTCTTGTTTCACATTTAAATCTTTATAACTAAACACATAAATAAAAATATATAAAGAAATAAAATAAATAAGATAAATTTGAAATCAACTTAGGAGTGTTAACCAATATTGATTGGCATAAATAATAGCAGTTTATATCCATTAACTGAGTGGTAGTGACATGTGTCTTGGCCATGTCAATCATTGTTTTTTCTTATGTCAAAATAATTTAATTCACCGTGATGAGAATTTAACAATTAATTAATTTATTAACATAAATATCAATTAACAGATATCTAAATAAAATAAAAGGAATTTTCTAGTTTTAATTATGTGGTAAGATTTTGGGAATAAGTTTCAAATAAAATTATATAAAAATAAATAAGTTAAAATATTATAAAGATAACTTATATAAACTAATGAAAAAAATGAATTTGATTAATACAAATTTAGTTTTATTAAGTCTTTCTCATTAACTAATATCACTAAAATCCTTGTTTAGAAATAATATTCTACTGACAAAAAAAAATTTCTAGGTCAAAATCCAGCATGCTCCTCGAAACGAAGACAAATTCTTCCTTCACTCCTATAAACCTCTTCCTGCACCCCAATATAATATTTTAATTATATCCTTGCTCTTAATGAAATGATGTAAATATCCCTCCCTTAACAAAATAGTTTCTCCTTCCCTTACAAGCATCACCGTTCGCGATAAACTGCAGTGCATTTTTTCTCAAATATTTCTTTTTTGGTGTCATTTTTGAATGTTTCAAGGGTGATTGAATGGTAGGGGTAATATTCCGACGAGTGTGCAGTGTTTATTGAAGGCATGGAACGACGGGGAAGTAAGATTTTTGCATTTTGTGGATTTTTTTGAAGTTTTTGAATAGGTACCCGGATGAGGTTATTCGGTTTTGTTTTTTTGAAATTTGAGAACCGGGCAGCGATACGTCCGATTCGTAAAATGAGAACCAGATGTAGTGGAAGAGGGGTGCCATCCGGTGTGTATAATGTAAACCGGATGCAAACCCATCCGGTTTCAAAAGTTAAAAAAAATTGCAAACCGGATAGGTAATGGGGTGACCTCATCCGGTTTGGAAATTTGTGAACCGGATGAGAAGGGTCATCCGGTTAACAAAATTTGCAAACCAGATGAGATCAAGCCATCACACATCCGGTTTGCAATATTTTAACTTTTGAGAATCGGATGGGGTGGCGTCTGGTTCACAAGTTTACAAACCGGATGACACCCCCCTCCCCTGCATCTGGTTCTCATTTTATAAGTGTTTTGTGAACCGGACGGGGATGCGTCCAGTTAATGTTTAGGATTTTTAAATTTCTTTTTTCTTATGAGTTGTTGAAATGTTATGTTACAGATATGGATAGTCTTTGTCTATATTCAGAGGAAGTAAACAAGGTATCTGGTGAACTTGAAAGTGGTTGCTTGGTTCGGGAAGAAGATTGCATTATTGATTTCAGAATTGATAAGGTAAAATGTTTTGTTTTTGTTTTTTTTTTATGTTTATGAAATGTAAATTAATTACATATGAATGTAATATGTTGTGCAAGTGTTTGGTACTCGAGAGGAATTACTTGAATGGGTTCGCAAGATTGCATTTAGGCTTGGATTTGTTGTTGTGATACTGAGATCAGATAAAGCAACTGGAGCACAAGGTAGGAAGACCTATGTCTTGTTGGGATGTGAGAGAAGTGAAAAATATAGAAAGTACAGAACAAATTTAGAGGTTATTATAACCGACACAAGAAAGTGTGACTGTCCGTTCGGATTGCATGGCAAACCAATAAAAGGTGGTGAAGATTGGGTTTTGAAAGTCGTATGTGTGTTGCATAACCATGAATTGGCTAATACGTTGGTTGGTCACCCTTATGCCGGTAGGTTACGACCCGATGAACACGCTTTAGTTGTGGATATGACGAAAAGCTGAGTGAAACCAAAGAATATATTGCTTACCCTTAAAAAGAAGAATGAAGACAATGTTACGACACTGAAACAGTTGTATAATACTAGATATACATACAAGAGATCAATTAGAGGATCAAGAACTAAAATGCAACAATTGATGATGTTATTGGAGCGTGACAAGTATATTCATTGGCATAGGGTTCACGAGTCCTCCCGAGTTGTAAGTGACATCTTTTGGACTCATCCTGATTCTTTGAAGTTGTTAAATGCATTTAGCAATGTGTTGTTGATGGATACCACATACAAGACAAATAAGTATAGGCTTCCACTGCTTGAAGTTGTAGGTGTGACATCCACAGGCTTAGCTTTCTCGGTTGCATTTGTTTTGATGGCTACTGAACGTTAAAATAATTTCATTTGGGCTTTGCAAAGATTGAGAGGGTTGTTTTTTAGACGAGATGTGTACCCTACAGTTATTGTTAGTGATAGGGATCTGGCTCTGATGAATGCCATTAAAGTTGTTTTTCTAGAAGCTTGTAACTTGTTGTGCAGGTTCCACATAAACAAGAATGTTAAGGCCAAGTGTAAAATGCTTGTTCATCCAAGGGAGGCATGAGATGTTGTCATGAAAGCATGGGCAACTGTAGTTGATTGTACTGATTGTGAAGCATTCCCTAAATGTGTTGAAAAATTTGAAAGTGCTTCTTTGGCATGACCCATATTTTTAGAATATGTGCAAAAGACCTCGATTAAACCTCATAAGGAAAAGTTTGGCAGTGCTTAGACAAATAAGGTCATACATATGGGCAATACTACATCAAATAGGTATGTTGTTATATATAATGTATATTTATATGTTAAAGACTGTTTTGTCTGTTAAAATAATTTTGTCTGTTATATGCAGGGTTGAACAAGCTCATGGAAATTTGAAGCGTATCTTGCAAACTAACATGGGTGATTTGTGTACATGTTGGGATGCAATCAACAATCTCTTTGTCCTTCAACATAATCAGATTAAGGCCTATTCGAGATGAGTCTAAATGTTGCTACCCACTCTTACAACATCTCATTCTACAAAGGTTTATTGGGTCTGGTAAGCAAGTATGTATTGTGTCAACACCCGTAACCCCAGTTTCGACACATTGGTACACATTGCAGAGGAGTTCAATAAGGTAAAATTTGTTGGCTTTGATAAGAAAAAGTGTGGCTATGTTCTTAGACATAGTCATGGCTTACCATGTGCTTGAGAGCTTGCAAGATATGATGTTAGTGTTATACCACTAAATGTAGTACATGTGATGTGGACTAGACTTAGTTTCTCAAACTTATCATCAAGTCAGTCATCAACTGAATTTTCTATTAAGCAAGAATGGGAGGTGATTTCTAAACGCTTTGATGAGCTTGATATTGGAGGTAAAATCACCATAACAGGCAAGCTGGCTGAAATTGCATACCCTACAATGACATCATTATGTCCCCCATTGGAAAAGGTTAAGACAAAAGGGTCACAAAAGACCTTCTAAGTTATTTAGTGGCTGAAATTGCATGCCTGTCAATAATAAATAAAGTTAGAAGTAATAAAACATAACCTTCTAAGTTATTTAGTGGTAATAAAATATATACCTGTAACAGAGTAATGAAAACACCCAGTTGTTTGGTTCCAGCCAGAGAAGCATCTCCTAGCTTAGCATATATGTGTGCCAAAGCAGCTGCTCCCCAGGCATAGCTATCACAAACTACAAGCTCCCAAAATAGTGCCAAATAAGAAATGGAGACAAATGTGGCACTTTTGTCAACAAAAATTGTGCATCCAATAAGATGCAACAAATATGCCCTTGCAGCAAACTCCCAGTCTTCATTTTCACAGCATGCCGCATAGTGATCTCTCAACCAACTTAGGAGTACAATATTGCCACGACCACCCGCAAAGCGGCATTAGCAGCACCATCAGGAACACTTAACAGTTCCCACATCACAGAAACAACTCTACTATTGTCTAACCTTTCAAAAATGGGGAACTGCTCCATAATAGGTAGGTGGCATAGGCTTGACACGTCATCCAATGTGATTATGATCTCACCAAATGGCATATGGAAGGTATTGGTGTCCCGATGCCACCTCTCAACAAATGCGCACATCAGTCCCTTGTCAGCTACCTCATAGCACATGTTGCATAGAGACAATAAGCCGCTATTGACAATCAAAGCAAACACCTCAGCACGAGGAAGACTAAAGTTGTTCACTTTTCTCTCACGGGAGATTAACTTTAGGACTCCACGATCCTAAACAAAATACAACAAATGATATCAAAAAGTTCACATATTAAACACAAACTGAATACAACAACTTATAACATAATCTTACCTCATCCTCCCACAGCCTCAACACTACATGATGATTATAACTTACCAAAAGGGACATATCAGATGGTCCCCCAGGAAGACCTACCACCTTAGCAGCCTCACCCCCACCAATGCGAGGAGCTACACCACCAATATCAGCAACATCAGCAGCAACATGAGGAGCACTAGATGAAGCACCTCGATCTCCTCTACGAACTGATGCTGTAGACCTTCTACGGCCTTCAGGTTTTAAAGATGTTTCTCTAGTCCTCGCCATATCTGTCAGTGCACAAAGTTACACAACACAAAGTTAAACAAATATTTGGACAACTGACAACAGGATGAGAAGGTCATCCGGTTGTCATTCGAAAAAAATTGACAACCGGATGACCTCCTCATTCAGTTTACAATTTCGCCTAATTGTAAACCGGATGAGCAAGCCATCCGGTTGTCAATATTTTTCAAATGACAACCGGATGGCACCCTCCATCACGTTCTCATTCATAAAAAACAACGCACCGGATGAGCACATCCGATTCTCAGATACACAAATTGGAAAAAAACACCCCTTCGCCGTTGACAGCCCCCCAAACCCCAAATCAACTACTCTAATCATCAATATCATTTACTAATTGCTAATAAACATCACAAATTGGTTACCTTATGCTTCTTTGAAGGATGAATTGATGATTTTGAAGAACTAAAGGAGTGAGACGCGCGAGACGAGAACTGAACCGGATGAAATATATTCTAACCGGATGAGATTCGACTGAACCGGATGGAGGAAGAATTCGTCTGTGGCACACCGGAGAGCTTGGACGAAAGACGGTCACGGTCACTGGCAGCACACTTTGAGAGAGTTAGGTTTAAGGTTTGAGAACTGAATGAGATAATCGCACGCATATAGGGAGTGAAAGGGGTGGAGGCTAGTTCTGACTTTGCACATTTAATTGAGGGATATAATGGACATTTCAACTTTGGTATGGGTGAGAAAGAGGATATGAGGTGGAGGAAGAATTCGTCCAAAACAAAGTAGATGCCCAAAAATAACAAAATTTAAGAGTACAAGCCCAATCTCGTTGACAGAAAGCAAGTGGAGTATGCGCATGGTAACTTCCCTGATTTGTATGTTTTTTTTTTTCTTGTATTCTATAATTTATGGACAACTTCAATTTATTTGAAAATGAAATTTTTGAAATCTGACTTATGTAGGAGTTTGCCCAATCTTTTTTTTTCTGTCAAAAATACCTCTTACTAAGACACAACAAAAACATTTTTTTTTTTTTTTTTTTTTTTTTTT
>Ga0209700_108955_pt1 | contig 12180 bp, 8 predicted proteins | sample SiratroredBW_FD_187528 | JGI IMG/M metagenome (GOLD analysis project Ga0209700, IMG submission 187528) | Root nodule microbial communities of legume samples collected from California, USA - Siratro red BW (SPAdes) (version 2) | ecosystem: Host-associated > Plants > Roots > Nodule | place: USA...
TATACATGAAATTAAAAAAAAAAAAATAGAAGACTAAAGCAAGGCTTGGCCAACCCCTACATTTCTTTGCCTACAAAAGTTTATGATATCCATACAACTATGTTATAGTGACATAGTGCCCCTTACTATGTCATAAAGTAGAAGACACTGCATACTTTTTATACGTCAATGACATGGCATTTTACAAGACCTAATATTTCCAGCCGCACACAATTACAGTTCAGTGGTACTCCTAGGTTATGCTTTAATCTCATTAGATAGAATGTAAACATGCAATTGAGTTCGAAGACAACTTTGAAGTTTCAAATTTATTAACTATTCATGTCTAAGCTTTGATTTTTTTATAACATAAAGATCTCTTCTTAACATGCAATTGAATTTCTAAATATGATTTGTGATTATATTTTCCAAATAATCATTATCCAGATAACTTGTCAAACATAACTGTATTTGTTATTTCTCTCTACAAGTTCAAAGTGGTTATAGCGTATGTCAATCTTAATATGATAGGTTGAAATTCTTCTTATTTAACTATACACAAGTTCAAAGTGACTATAGTGTATGTTAGTGTTAATATATTCAAACTCTTTCTATCTACATATACATATCTATCATATGTCTATGTTGCACCTTGTAACTAAAAAGTAAGTGATTAATCGATTCATCAGTGATATAACACAAGACAAATGTTTTATTACTCACTCTATTTATTTTTTTACTGTACAAGTTATCACGTATCGTTCACTCTATTTATTAATATCTGTCATGCCAACACACGAGCTTATGATAATGTCTTAGTTTTCCACAAAATACATCATATTTAAATTTGTCTTGTAGATTGATATATGTTTTTAACTCAATATAAGTTTGATTTCACAATGTATTCTTATGTATCATCATCATCACACCATGCCCTCTCATCCTTCCTGTCTCTAATCAATGTGTTTTCGTCTAGTTCTTTCATGAACTCAAAAATCATAGGTTTCTCTCATTCAAACCACTCTCTTCTCCAAGGCAAGATTCAATGTCATTATTCCCTAATCCAATATCCAAATTCCTCCAAAGTTTCATCATTTATGATTGTATGTGTATAGTATTAGATACCTCTCCTTAAAACTTTTATCTCCAACCCATTTGTCTTTCCAAAATTTTATTTTATTTCCTTAACCATTTTTTCATTTTATATTTTTCAAACCAATTGTTATTTTGTTTTTCACCACAAATTCTCCTTAAGTCCCTCCTAGATTAATTTTTATTAGTTTAGGTCTATAGGTATATTTATGTTTATGAATCAAGTTTTCTAGGTATAAGTTAGAATTTTTCTTACTTTTTGTATATTTTCGTGTAGAGAAGTACGAGAATAGAGGTAAGGAGAATAAATCTATTTATTTCAAATGATTTGTTGGAGATCTCATATTGACTATAGATGAAGTTTTTCAATAGTTTATAAAGTGAGTGCAAACCTCACCTTACAAGCTGATTTTGTAAGGTTAAGTTAAGCTTAAAGTCCGCTTCTAATATGATATCAAAGTCTATCCTAGCAAGATTGTTGGGCCTATCGCGCCACCCACTATCAGGCCGCTATCGAACCACTCTTACATATAACTTTCATGCTCGAGTTAAGGAGTCTTGGCGTGAGGGGGTGTGTTGGAGATTCCACATTGACTAGAGATAAGACATTTCAATAGTTTTATAAGATTGAGTTAGGCTTAAAGTCCACTTTTAATAGATTTGTAATTAAGTGCTTGAGTTGGCATGGAATGTGTTAAGATGATTTGAAGTTAAGATTGAGAAAATGAGAAGTATTAGATTACCATGCTAACTTTTGATTTTGATATTGTTGTTGATCAATTGTATGTTTGAAGTAGTTATATATGGATGTTTCTAAAAAGGTTAGAATGGATGTTTTAGTTAGAATGAGTTAAATATTGATTTTATGGATGGTTATCCAATCAAGATTTGAATCACAAATTAATTTTCATTTGTTTTAAATTGTGAATAGAATCTTATTAATTGTAAAATTCATAATAAATAAAGTATAATAATTTTAAGAAAAAGTGACATGAGGAAAAAAATTTAAAAGTATAACATCTAAAAATGAAGTTAATTGGTCAAGTCCTCAACCCATAAAATAACATATGATGACAAAAGATAAATTAATATTTTCTATATTTAAATATTACATCTTAGTTTACACTTTCATTCACCATCTTTGAGATCAGTGTCACTTAGTTGGTGTTCTTCATTTAATACGACATTTCCTTGTTGTTCATACTTATTGTAGTTCTCCACTTCTCTAACCATGTCTTAAATTTCATTCTCATTTGTTGTTGTGTTAGGTTTCTCTTTTTCTCGCCCTAAGTTAAATTTCTTTGACCTATTAAACAAAAGAAAAGTTTTATAAGTATCATAATATTTATGATTAAATTAATTACACAAGTTTAAAAATTTAAACAAATACCACTATTCTTTTTCTTACTTGGAGCTCTCTCTTTAGGAGTAAAAATATTCATTCATAAAACATGATCTAATAGGCAAGGATCCTCTTTCTCAATAATCCAGTCATCATCTAATTCCATATCAAATAAACATATAGGATTATAAATGTTTTTTTTTTGTTTTTAACTTTTTGCCTCATCTCAAATTTAAGATTTACTTAATAAAAACAAGAACTTAATCTTTGTCACTTTAAGTGGTTTCTTCTTGTAATATACACTTAATCAAATATGTTCCAATTTTTTCAACCTAGTAGCTCTATAATTGAAACTTAAAACCTCATTGCACTAGCGAGAAAAATAATGTTGGTCTTTCCTCCTTTAACATTTTTTTCATTGCCCTAAAATTAGAAACACTCTTTATCACAACTTGCACAACATTATCTTCTCTAATTTCTAATACGGTAGAATCTAATAGTGTAAACATTCGTTTGACATCCTTGATCGCATTACTCATATCAATACATTTTAAGAAAATCATTCAACTTAGATTACTCACCAAAAGTTAGTAAGAGACCTTCCTATTACATTTCTCCAATTATCATATATCAAAATACAACCTCATTTCTCTCATTTAGCCTTATATTTCTCCAAACTATCTTTAATATTTAACCATCTTTTTCAAATAACATACTCTAACTTTGTGATAAATAGGAGATTTTAAATCCTTGTCATAATCAACAATAAAGTTTAGTATTTTGATCAAAATGGAGTTTCTTACCAATGGTAAATGGTATATGTATTTACAAATGTCTAAAATCACTAACTTTGTCTTAAACATTTTATTCAAGATTTTGTGCTTTATAACTCCTTACTTTCTCTTCTTGGAAAATAACTTGATATTCCATTTTTATTACTATCTTTAATATCCACTTCTTCAAAATAATCTTGACAACTTATTTCTTTGATATTTTTTCTATGTCTTCTAACAACTTCAAAAACATGTCTTTAATGTCATCTAGGTGTACTGGTAATGACATTTTCCTTTGTTTGATGTTTATTTTTTCAACATCACCTAACAAACATTGACTACAAATATATGAAAGGAAACAATCTTAGAATATTTTGGTGTATATTTGTTTCTTTTTATTGCTTTATTTAACTCATTGCCTCCACGAATTCTAACAAAGGTGAGTTGTTTTCTCCTGAGGTAAAATAAACATAATTTTTTTATCAGCATAAAATAAGTATTTTATTTAAACAATAACTAATTTTTATAGAAAAATAAAGAATATAATAAAAATTATACTATTCAAACTATTTTTAAAAAAAATAAAAATAAGTCTCAAGTATCAACTAGTTTTATATTAAAAATCATAAAAATAAACGAATGTAAAAATAATTATACATTAATTTAAACTGTAACTACAGTTTTAAACAAATCATTAAACAACATCGAATTTTGTATTCAAAAATAAAAAATAAAACAATAATAACGGATATATATTAAGTTAAACAATAATAATTTTTTATTAGATAAAATGAATTGAACTTTATACAATAACTAATTTTTAACAGAAAATAAATATCAAAATAATAGAATAAACTATATCTCATTATCATCATGGCTGAAGGTAAAAATATGTCTACGTTTTTAAACAAAATATTAAAGTTGTATGTCAGTGCAAAAGATAAATAAAAGTATATTCACATGAAACATATCATATGTATAATATATCTAAAATATTATATTATAACTTATAATGTTGCAGATAGAAAAATGAAAAAAAAAATTAAAGCAGAAGTTAATAATGTGTCTCTCCACTCACTCTGCTTCTTTTCTACTAAACTTCTTCTGAGCCTCTTTTCCACAACTCTCTTCTCCATTATGCTTCTTCCACTATACTTCTACTTTGTGTCTCCTTGTTCCTCTCCTCTCTGTTTCACTGTATTGCCTTCTTCACTTTTAACTGCGATTCGAGCTACAAAATGAACCATTAGATGATATGTATCGTGTAGAAAGATTGTTTAAACAAATAGCGAGTGGAATCTTATAATTCTAACCACAGTGGTTGTCTGAATATGATGAATGTTTGTATGTTAAAGTGAGTAAATTATAGATAAATAATGTAATTTTGAGATTTGAGAGTATTAAATTTGATATAAATGAATATTATATGAGTTTTCAAGCATTGTTATAGTATAAAATATTGTCTTAAATTTGTTAAACAATAATTCAATCTCGATGTATGTCTATACTAGGTGTTTTATATTAGCATCTCAAGCAATTCACTACCTCTTTTCGTAAAACTATTTTTTACAACCTTCAACCTATTTTCATTTTATATATTATTATTTCTTGAAAAATATTTTAAAAATCATGCATGAAACACGACGTTTACTTTCCTAAAATAAATTGAAACAGCTTTGGGCAAACTGAATTTTTAATAGAAAATAAAAATATTTGCATGTTAGAGTGAGCTATGGTTAGATTATGTAATTTTTGGAGTTTGAAGATAGTTAACTCGAAATAGATAAGTATTTTATGGGTTTTAGTATTGATGTATAGCAAATTATTGTTTTAAACTTGTTAAAAAAAAGTCAAACATGATAAAATAAATAATAGTTACATCTCACTACGTTATAGCCTAAACCCTAAACAAGTAACAAAATAACTTGAAATATCAGTATACACTTACAAATTGTTTAATTGCTTGTATTTTTATTGTGATTTGCAATTATATATTGACTTATGTACTACCTCTTTTCATAGAAGATGCAACTATTTTTTACAACCTTCTATCTATTTTCATTAATGACTTTATTAAAAAAATCACTAATTAAAACAAAATTTTTTTCAATAAAAATAAGAATATAATATAAAAAATTCATAATTTGAATCAAAACTTTAAAAAATAAAAAGAAAGTATTATTTACCAACATAACTTTAAAAAAGTGTGTTTAGTTAGTTATATTAAAAAAATTTGAAAGAAAATTATGGCATTGTCAAAAAAATTAAATACATTTTCACTAAATGAAAACCCATCTCTTTCTTACTACTTTTTTCTTGAAGTAAATAAGATAATTTCTAGAGTTCGTTTCAAGGGAATTTTAGCATTTATTGACAAAGTGAAATTAGCCCAGTAAATAAACGAATTCTAGGAATATGCACCGGAATTCCATGAAAATTTGAAGACATTATGGAATTAAATTTCTTAGGAATGAAATTGAGAGTTTAGAATGCGTTCTACTTCTATTGTGAAAAATCGTTTTATGTTTCTAAATGCAACTACATAAGATCCCTGAAACAGTTAGTGATGAGTGATGCAATGTGTAGTGTGGAATTAAGGGGAAAGTGACCAAGATCAAAGCAGAAAAAAAGATTAAACCCTGCACTCTACTTTTTGACATACTTGGTTTAAAAACAGTTTTCAAAATTTGATGAATACTATATGAGAAATTAATTGCCGTAAAATTGTTTTACAGAGCAAATCTCTAAAACCAAGAAACGAAAAAAGAAATCACACAGAATAGACTCTTGATAAATTTCTTCGGACAGGGCCCGTAGCAAAGACGACTTATCTATGTGTGATATCAAATCCAACCCTTAGAAGCATACTTTGAGCGAATCACAGAAATGGAAGGCAAGTTCACTTAATCACATGCAACACTGGCCACTTAAAGGACATTCCTGTATATTTAGCTTTGAAAAGATTACATGTTAACAGAAAATGAGAATTCGAGATCTAAACTGAAATATAAGTTTACAACTGAAATGATGGTCAGTGTCTGATGGTGAGCTCAGCTCTAAGGTGGAGGACACCATTGATGAAGTAAAGACTATCCTCAGCCATGAACGAGGTCCATGGAATTGCAAACAAGTTTCTATAGCCAACGGCCTTTCCTCCTGTGAACACATAGTTGCCTTTGTACTTGCTAACAAATTCTTCTGTTGGCCTAGACCTTGCAGCAAACTCATAGTCAACAGCAAAGCTCACTGAGCCCTTCTCCTGCATTCCCAAAAACAGCCCAAAGCAATGGAAAGAGCTTTGTTGATCCATGTTGCAATGTGCTGACAGGAAAAAACCTTGACCACCCAAATGGAATGCCTGAGAATAAACCCGGCCGGATGGGAATAGATTAGCGCACTCCTCCCGCTTCAGATCCAAGTACACCACACACTGCTGCCGGGGAAGTTCAAATTCTACCACCTTCACTGGGCGATATTTGTATGCCCTCTCCACAAAACGACGATTAGAAGATGCGGAGTCTTCTGCAGCCAGTGCTCGCTGGCGGTGTGGAGCCTCAGCCTTGAAAAATAGGCCCTCCAATACAAGCTTAGAAGCAACATCATGGTCGAAGTCGGTACAGGTCAAGACCTTCTTAAGCTTTCTACAGGTCATGTAAGGGAAGCGAATTAAACGGGCTAGACGGGAACCCAAGACTTCACGCCTTTCTTCCAATTTAGGGTACTGCTGTCGAGACCACTTCAACACAAAATCATATACAGCATCTTCTGATGCAACCTGGAGATCATCGCTAGACAGTATTGCCTCTACTCCAGCTAGGGGCAAGGCCAAAACCTCTTCCTGGAACCTGGACGTAAACAAGATTCAGAAAGAAATATTATATTAAGCCCGAAACGGTGAAAAATGGAAACAAAAGAAACAGGTGTTTTCTAAAGAATGGACTCTGTCATGGAATTCCATAATAGAGAAATAGGGAAAGCCTATCTAAAATATTTATAACCTATTAATAAAATGTCCGGAATGCCATTGTGAAAGATGCAGAATACTGCAGAGAGCTTTGGGAGAGACACGCATAAAAGCTCATTCAAATGCAGGATCAAACACACTAGAAGTTGATTAACGAAAAGTCGTAGCCACCCACCAGAAGTATTATTATATTATACACAAGAAGCCCAATTATTAGATGCAATGAACACACCCAAAGGAGACTCTTATATGAATATGAATTTTTGTTTCCAACTCTTCCCAGTCTCCAACATGAGCAATTGAAAAAATTCAAACAAAATACAAAGGATAGCCACAACTGACATAAGAAATTTAATATCAGCACAAACAAGAGAGGCAGGATGATAAGGAGTATTAAAGGCCGATCAATACAAGAAAAAAGACAGATCAAGGCAAAGAAACTCCATCGATTATATGTATTAATTTCTAACGCTTGCGTGTCACATATAATATAACTGGAATTAAAATTCAAAAGGCAAACACTTACTTGGTTATATCCTTGTACCGACCAGCCAGATACTGCTTTGCAGCATCAGTCAATGGTTGGACGGCATCAGCCATTAAGACACTAGAAGGAAGCTCCAAATAAAGCAATGCAGAGTCTGGTGTCATAGGCATATTCCGCAATAACCGGCTACAGCATCTCATGCATGAAGCAACTTCAAATTTATCAGCAGCCATTAACACATCCAGTAAAGCAGGTGCTGTAGTAGTAGTCAAGGTGTTACTGTACATAAAATTCAGTAGCTCCATGAGAGCAGCTTCTTCTGCAACATGAAAACAAGTATGGTAATTGTAAACAAAGACTTCAGGAAAAGAAAACAATTGTGCAAAGAATCTAAAAATCGTATTCCTATGTTTATACCAGAGGCATTAATTCTAAGTGTGACATGTCTCTGCTCAGACTCCCTCATCCCATTTGAGAAAAGCTGCATAAAGTAAATAAACTGCTAAGCAAACTTAATTTTGGAAAAAATATTCAAAATGCATCCTAGAAGACAAGGATATTCATCTACCTTATAGAAGAAAGGACTTTTTGCAGCCAGAATAGGAGAACTTATATGCAGCGTTTTAACTCTTACTACTGCACCTGCAGAGCAGTCCATGCTCCAGTCTGAATCAATACTGTTAGTAGCTTCATCACCTACATTAACCACACAAAACTCAAGCATCCATAGAACAGAAATGATAACTTCATAGGAACCAAAAGATATCCATGTCTGCTTCCTTTTACACACAAAGAGAGAATGTCATACTTTCTGGAAAATTTCTCTTTATTAAGTAAATCGCACTCATGTTTCAATCATATTGTTCAATTAAATTGGAGCATTTCATTGGGAAAAAATGTAGAATTCTCAAAAACCTATACAACTGGGGCATGTTTGATTCCATTCTCGTTTTTGGATTTAAAAACCGTTCTCTAAAACAATTTTAAACCTCTCAGCAATCAATTTCTCATTCAGAATCATTTAAGTTTTAAAACTATTCCCAAAACAACTACGTCAAAAACCAAAAACAGCTAGGAGATTTTATTTTTCTTCTGTTCTCATCTTGTTCAAGCTCTCCCTCAATTCCACACTCTGCGCTGTGCCTTACACCACCCTCCACTTACTGCCTGAACATGCTTAAATAGAATTTGAAAATATCAATCAAACACGCTCCAAGCATAATATCTTTAAGGCATTCAATTCAAATACCAGAATTGGGTTCTTCAACCATTGCAACAGCATCCTCATCCTGGTTTTCACACTCATCCAAATCAGGCTGATTCCCGTTCAGTATCTGCTCGTCTGGCACCGAAGCAATATCCACACCTGATTCCAAAAGAGCATAGATATATTAAGCATACAATTCGAAAACACACGCTTCTTCGCAAACAATATCCATCTAACACACTCTTTTTAGGCAAAAAACACTTTCAAATTCATACAAAAAAACACACCCAAATTGTATTTCCAATTTTAACCCTTCAATGGTCCTTCTTTTCTAATTTTGTAAACAAAACGTTGTACGTGCAAAATCAGACCATTTCTACTTCTACCAGTGAACAATTATAGAAACCCTAGAAATTATTTTTTCAAAACAAACAACAGAAACAGATAGATAGATAGAGGCAGTGACAGAGAGGGAGAGAGAGAGAGAGAGAGAGGACCGTTATCCTTTTTTATATCCTCGCGGCGGCGCTTGCGGTGGCGCGCCCAGTCGGCAATGGTGGTGCAGCCATCAGAATCGGGTCGGGCGTCGACGGGGTCAGGCATGATCTCGATCCGGAGAACCCTATCAGAGAAGTTACTGTCGTTGAAAGCGAAAGCGAAATCGGCGTCGGAAGTGGAACCGCCGCGGGACCAGTCGGACTCCATGGCCACAACCGGGTCAAATAGATCCGAATTCGAATCCTTCATGCGTCCAACGCAGAACCTAAGATAAGGTTGAAAGAAGAGAAATGGAGAAAAACGGTTTTTCTTTTGAAGGGTTTATTACGAAAAAGTAAAGGGCTGAGAGAGAGTCTGTGACAGACAAAAAACGAACAATAATAACATTTCAAAGCCATGATTCCAAGATTTATATGTCTGAACTTCATCGCCAAAGTAAATTAGTTTTTTTTTTATACACTCTTAATTTTTATTTACTTATTTTTTATAATGTTTTTTAGTTCCTGGATTTTGTTCAAAAATAGTGAAATTTCTTATTTTCCTTGTTTTTAGATATCAGATTATGGTAAGTAAGTTATTTTTGTTGAGAAAGTTGCCTGATTTATATTAGAAACATCAAATTTGCTTAATTATCTTTATATTTATTAAGAAAGTCGGTTATTTTAGTAAGAAATATTAAAATGAATCATTGACTTTTAAGTATTTTTTATTATATGTATATTATATTTAATTTTGTTTCACTGTTATTAATACATTGCTAATTTGATGGTTTAAAATAAATGTCAATTTGTATTTTTCTATTTAAATTAATTTAATATTCTTAGCCTCTTTTGATTATAAACTCTTCATACAGTACTTCATGTATCTTGAAATTTACTTATATATTTTGTAAAAATTCGTTTGCATTTATTTATTATTTATTAATAATGAATATTTAATGTTTTTCAGTACAACCATGAGTTGAAGTGATAAGCTTTTCAAGGTAAAATACATAAAAGAATTAAAAAAAAGGAAAATTATGCAGAAAATCAGGTTTTATTGCAGTTTCTTTTCTTTTTAATCACGTGCTAAGGAATACGTGTACCTTTTGAAGACATGACAAATATCTATCTCGCAGTGAAGGACGATTAAAATAAATAAAAAAATAACCTTTAAGAAAAAATTATTAATTATCACTATAAAAGTTGTCCCTATCTTAAAAATAATTATTTAAATACATGCATTTAATAAGATTTAAATTGTAAAAGAGAATAATATTATTTAAACTTTAACTGTAGATTGGTGGATGTGCAAATTTACAACATGTAATTCTTCATAATTCTCTACATTTTTATTTTATTCAATTATACGTTGTTAAGATAGTCTCTTCACATATTATTTCCTACCTAAAAAAATATGTTAATATTAATATATGGTAACTGGATCATTATTAAATTATATCAAGTAATAATTTTTTTGTTAAGACAATAAAACGATGTACCTATTCCATGTCAGCAAATGTTAAAAGCATAAATGGTTTTCATATATTCAGAGACATACTTATGATTCTTCATATATTCTGCAAATATGGACAAAAACGTTGGAGACTAAGAAAATGTTAATAAAATAAAAAATAATAATTATGCCATAATTTTTTATAATTATTCTGCACGTTTTGGATAGTTCTTTAAATAATTTTTTTTTCTATAGTGCAGAACACGGGACAGAGAAGAGAAGAATGATTCTGAAGAAAATGCTTATGAAGAGGTCAATGGAGGAGGCCAGTTATCTTTGAACTATAAGTCAATTCAAACTTCAAAAAGAAATTCTTGTATCAGAAATTCATTCTTTACCTGTGCTTCTAATTTTATCATAATGTTAATATATTTTTGTGTCATGATATTTCATGATCCTCTTCAATTTTGATAAAAATATTTAACAGAAAATGATAAATATATTCAATAATATTTATACTTAAGACTGAAGCATAAAGATCTAAAATTATTTAGTGTGGATGTGGACACCATGTGTTTATTGCTTTATTTCCTGGATGCTAAGGATTTAATATTATTTAACTTTTAAGCTTGGTATGATGGATAAAATATGATAGAATAAAATAAAGATATGATAATATAAAAATATGCCAAGTTATAATCATATTTAGTATTCGATAACAAATTAAATAATAAAATAATATATTATAAATTATTTTTAATGAGATTGTATAATTTTCTAAAATTTTTTTTTAATTTATATATTTGCAAATTATGGGAATTATACAAATATATACTTTTAACTAAATTATAAAAATATGTTTTTTCTATATAACTACTCTCTGTATTTAAAAGGTATATAATATTTTGAAAATATCTAAAATAATTATTAGTTTAGCATTACTATTTAAATAAATAATATATAAACTTATGTGTCACAATAGTTATAAATTCTGATATATATTATTATATAAATAAAATCTAATAAAACTATGATACGTATTATTATATAAATCAATATTCAATAAAAGTATAAAAAATGTATTATGTATATAGTTACTTTTTTAAATTTAAAAAGTAAATATAATTTTTATAAAATTAATATAATGACTGAACTATTTTTCTTTAAAAGCATTTGAATAATAAGTTAAATTTAATATTTTAACAATTTGTGTTGATATTATGAAGAAAGAGAAATGAGATGAAGAATAAAATCTTGTTGAACTTAATCCTCCTTAGTCTCATTATTAAAATTAGCAATAAATATTTCGAATTTGCAAGAATTGGTAATCAATTTACAAGAAGTTGTGAATTTTAAATCTTTTTAAATGGTTAAGAAAAGTTGTATATTTTGTTTAGAGTGATT
>Ga0209700_108956_pt1 | contig 12170 bp, 5 predicted proteins | sample SiratroredBW_FD_187528 | JGI IMG/M metagenome (GOLD analysis project Ga0209700, IMG submission 187528) | Root nodule microbial communities of legume samples collected from California, USA - Siratro red BW (SPAdes) (version 2) | ecosystem: Host-associated > Plants > Roots > Nodule | place: USA...
TTTAAAAAAAAAAAAAAAAAGAATTACACTGCATAAACCTATATTACAGTGCACACAAATGTTTCATTTCATTTGGGATGGTGAAGTTGGTGACAACCAAGACCTTGGTAGGCACTGAGTTCTTTTTCTGTGGCCCTTTTAAGGGATATAATTAGTTGTAATCTTTGACAGCTAATAATATAAGGTTTTTTGTTTTTTGTTTTGTCTTTTTCTGCTATATAAAAATGAAGACATTGCGTAGACCTATTTTGGTGTTCTTGTGGGGTCAATTTACCTTGGAATGTTGCTTCCAAATCTCTTTTTCTGTGAGATGCTATCTTTTAGGTTTTTTGATGTTCTCATTCTGATAACTAAGTTTGATACTGTTTATTACTTTAATTTGTATAATAATAGGGAATTTGATTTGATTGCCTTAAATACAGAGTCTCAAGGCAAGCCAATCCTACTTGTTTGGTCCAGTCCCACCAATTACCTTACCTGATTAATCACCAACTTAAATTATATTTCTTGTTCTAATTTCATTTTTTCAACTTCATCTTTTAAATAAATTTTATGGGAATCTTTTATACTTGTGTGTCATTGCCATATGGCATTGATTATTTTTATTTCATGTTTGAATATTCTCTTAGGAGTTATCTTATTATATGATTGAGTGACCGATTGATGTTGAACGTGTTAAGTTTTGATAAATTTTATTATGGTTTATCAGTAATATGATTGTATGTTGTTAGTTGGTGCTGTGTGTGGTGCTGTTATTGGTATTGTTACTTTGGTGATATTAATGTGATATTGTTGATTTTTTATTGTAATGATGACAATTCTTGTGTTTTATTTGTAAACAATTAAGATTTTGAATATCAATGTTATTTAGTAATATTATTTATTGTCTTATTTAACATTTTGAACAATTTTTTGGAATATTATTTATTTCAATTTTTTATCTAAATAATATTTTGAATAATTTAAAAATTTTATTTATCTCAAATTTTTATTTAAGTGGGATATTAAATAATTTAGGATTTACATTTATTTAAGATCTTGAATAATTTTTAAAAAAATATTTATTTCATATATTTTATTACATAAGATATTAAATAATTTAAAAGTTATATTTATTTAAGATTTTAAACAATTTTAAAAATTTATTTATTTTAAAAATTTGCTTAAGTGAAAAATTAAGTAGATTAGGATTTGTATTTATTTAAGATTTTGAATAAGTTAATAATTTTATTTATTTTATATTTATTAATTATAACATTAAACAATTTTAAATTTGTAGGCGGCCTTCCTTGTTTTTTTGACTAAAGCTAAATTTTGTATTTTATTTGCACATAAATGATGTGTTGAGATTTTGAATCATAGTGTTATCTATCAATTTTATTTATTGTTTAATTTGCCTGTTGAATATCATCACTACAGAAGTATGCCATGTTTTTTTTTTTCTGAAGTTTTTGGACAAATGAGTTTTGTATTAGAAATTTGTAAATGTTACTTAATAATATTATTGATTATCTTATTTGGATGTTGATATGATCACTAAACTTGTATGCTTTATCTTTATTTACAAATTTTATATATTTATGATTTTGAATATTTTAAAAATGTATTTATTTAAATTTTGTATTTATTTAAAAATATTATTTATTTTTATATTTTATTTAAGTAAAATTTGAATAATTTAAGATTTTTATTTTATTATAATTTTTAACAATTTATGAATGTTATTTATTTTAAATTTTTATTTAAGTAAGATTTTGAATAATTTAAGAATTTTATTTTTCTCAAATTTTTATCAAAGTGGGATATTAAATAATTTAATATTTTTTAGGTTTTTGAATAATTTAGAAATTTTACTTAATTTCATATTTTTATTAATTAAAACATTAAATAATTTAAAACTAATATTTATTTAAGATTTTAATTAATTTAAAATTTTTATTTATTTCTTTTTTATTATAAATAATTAAGGACTTGTATTTATATAAGATTTATGATTTTTAAAAATTTTATTTATTTCATTATTTTGTTAATTAGAATATTAAATTATTTAAGTTTTTATTTATTTATGGTTTTAAATAATTTAAAAATGTTAATATCATTTTAAAATACTAAAATATATTATATTAATATTTCTTTAATAACATTCTAAATATTATATTAAGATCACTTTAATGAGTTGACCACTATATTAATATCATTTTAATAACATTAAATCCTATATTTATATTTATATTATATATATATATATATATATATATAATCAAACCTTTTATTCAGTTAAGATTTAAAAAATAGTTTATGAAATATGTTTTCATTAGAATCCAAAAATCTATATAATATTATATTCAAAGAATGATAAACATCTACAATAAATTAAAATTAAAAATTATAAACTATTTATTAAAACATTCTACTGAATAAAATATTTATTTGAAACATTAAATAATTTGTATTTATTTAAGATTTTAAATAAATATAATTTTTTTTGTTTTAAATTTATTTTCCTCTCATGAACAAACTTATATAAATATAAACAAATACTAAAATATGTCATATTAATATTACTTTAATAACATTTTAAATATTATATTAAGATCACTTTAATGCATTAACTGTTGTCTTAATATTATTTTAATAACATTAAATTATATATATATATATATATATTAATTTTAATTTGTTGTAGATGTTTATCATTCTTTATATAATATTCATATACATTTTTGGATTTTTATGAAAATATATTTTATAAACTATTTTTTAATATTTTAATTCTTATTATTTAAAGCTCATTAATCTAACTATATTATTCAAATTTTTTTGTGTGATTTTTAGGTGAGATTTTTAGTATCTTATATGATTGTGTAGGTTGATTATAAGTAGGTAAAGGTTGATTATAAGTAAGTAAAGGTGAACTTTAGAGTTGAAAAAACGAGAATTTGCTAAGTGTTGGATCTTACAGTTGCGTGTCACTAGTGGATTGGTTATTTATATGATCGTATGTCTTGTTGATGTTAGAATTGTTGAATTTTGATAAATTCTGCATATGGTATCATATATATGTTATATGGCTATGTGTAATTATAAGCGGTGGTCATTGTTGCTTTAGTGGTATCAGTGACTGACACTGGTGATTGGTGACTAATATTAGTAGTTGGTATTGGTAGGTGGTATTGATGACTAGTATTAATGTTGTATTTAGTATTTTTCTTTTGTTTTGTTTGATTTTTTATTTAAGTGTTGGATAAGTTGAATGATATATATTTTGTATTTGGAATAACAGTTTTATTTAACAATATTATTTATTATCTTATTTATTTAGACATTTAATTTGAATATTTTAGGAGTTGTATTTATTTAATTTTTTATAATTTAAAATTATTTAAATTATGTATTTATTTAAGAATATTATTTATTTTATAATTTTATTTAAGTAAGATTTTGAATAATTCAAGATTTTTATTTATATTTTAAATAATTTAAGAATGTTATTTATTTGAGATTTTTATTTAAGAAAGATTTTAAATAGTCTAAAACTTTTATCTATTTTAAATTTTTATTTAAGTGAGACATTAAATAATTTAAAAATTTATTTATTTAGAATTTTAAAGAATTAAATTTTTTATTTATTTTATTTTAAAAATTTTAAATAATTGGTTACTAAAAACATGCATGCTGTATATCACATACAATTTTAATATAATTTTGATTCTTTAAAATATATTAATATTAATTAAAATAAATTATTCAGATTTTGTATTGATTAATAATATAGATACTAAAATTTGATTGGATTAAAAGATATACGATACTATTTAGATACATGATTCAAATTATTTATCGAAGTAACGTGCATGTGAAAAACACATACAGTGAGGCAGTATAAAATTCTGGGTTCACCTGAGGAGAGAAAAAGGGGTTCCCAAAGAAAACAGACAAAAACAGAGAGATGGAAACATCAATTGTTGAGGTAGAGAGAATCTTAGGTTACAGATTTAAAAACTGGAAGCTTCTAGAAGAAGCGCTCACTCATTCATCTTTCACGGAAGGTGTTTCTTACGAGCGCTTGGAGTTCATCGGAGACCCCATTATCAATCTCGCCATCAGCAATTATCTATTTCTCGCTTACCCGCACCTCGACCCTGGTCAACTATCTGTCCTCCGCGCCGCCAACATAAGCACTGAGAAGCTAGCCCGCGTAGCTATCCGCCATGGCCTCCACCGCTTCGTCCGCCACACTGCGCCGCCCCTTATGGAGCAGGTCCAGCGGTTTGTGGACGCCGTCGCCCGAGAGAATTACTCTGTCGTGGCGCACGGTGGATCCGTCAAGGCTCCCAAGGTCCTGGCGGATATCGTCGAGTCCATCGCCGGAGCTATATACGTTGACGTGGGATGCGACCTGGAGAAACTCTGGAAGGTGTGTACCAATGTTTCTTTGTTAAGGTTTTACCTTTCGTGTTCTGTCTTTGCATTGATTTTTTGGGAGATGATAATGAATGATGACAATTTCTTCAAAATCCGGGTTTTCTAGGTATCTGATAAGGTTTTGTATTTTTTTTTCGTGGTTTTTATTTTTATTTTTTTATTTTTGAATCAATTGAGATGATAGATTGAGAAAGAATTATAACCTTTCTAATTTTTCTTTAAGGATTGAAATTTTCATTTTGGTCAAGACAGCAATGTAGGGATGGTGGCTTCAAAATCTTTCAACATTTAAAATTAGTAGTGTACAGAGTTTTTTTTAGATGTTATGTAAAATTGAAGATGTTGAACAATTGATTTGTTGATTGTGACTATGATTTTGACAGAATTTTAGAAGAATTTTGGAACCAATAGTGACACCTGAGGATTTGGAGCAACAGCCTCAACCGGTGACGGCATTATTTGAAATATGCCAGAAAAGGGGGAAACATGTTGAGATTAAACATGTGAGAGAGGAAACAAGGAGTATAGCTAATGTCTTTGTTGATGGAGAGTTTATAGCCTCTGCTTCCTCTGTCCAAAAGGATCTCGCAAAACTTGAAGCCGCCAAGATTGCTTTGGATAAACTAGCATACCTGGTTCCTCCCACCAGTGACCTGCAGCTAAGCTTTTGTCCTGACGAGGATGGGAACATGATTGTTGAAGCAGCTAAACATAAACTACACGAACTCTGCGAGAATAAAAAATGGCCTAAGCCGGTATACAGGTACTGTTTGTACGAGGATTCATTAAACTAGTAACATTGATTTTCATGTGTGAAACTTTTGACATGTTGACTAAGTAGTTATTTTTCCACAATGGCTCACAGGGTTGTGGAGGATTTGGGTCCCTCTCATGAAAGGAGATTTGTTTGTGCTGTTGAGGTAACTATAGAAGAGGAGCGGATCCTTCAAATGAGTGGCTACGAAAAAAGTAGGGTGAAGGAGGCACAGAACTCTGCTGCTTCATTGATGCTTATGGCCTTACTTGGGACTTAATCACACAGGATGAAAGTGGTGTTGTAATTTTTTTGGGGTATCTCCCATCTCCCATTGCAATCTCTAAGTGTCATCTCCTATTGTAATTTAGACATTAGCCAGCTTAGCTTCGTATTTAAAAACAGGGCATTTGGTACTTTAGCAGTTTGTTTGGAATTGAGATTGCTAATCTTATTTATAATCTAACGTGCACTATAAATCTTAATATTTTATAATTTTAGCGGACCATTTTCACTCTCTCTTTACTTACTATTTAAAGTCATAGAAATTATTCATGTGTAGAAACTGAACGGTAAAATTTATTAAACTATAGCGTGACTAAATAAATAGTTTTACAAAATACTGAACTGAGTAAAGAAAAGATGTAAATGAAATTGAAAAATAATTTGATGAGATCTAAACTATTTTTATGGTTTGAACTCGTCTACTTTTGTGAACCAAAACTTTTAATTTTCTTTAGTACAAAAATTCTTTTAAGGAGATTTGTTAAAATTTTAAGAATATTTAATAAAAAGAATATAATACTGAATATATTCAGATTTTTAAAAAATTATACTTTATCTAATACTAATTATATATTCAAACTCTTAAATTAATATTATAATATAACTAAAAAGTAATTTTAACAAGAGAATTCGGAAATATTATTTTATTAAAAAATAAGAAAAATGAATGATTAATTAAAGTTAAAAAGGTTGTGATGTGAGTAAATAATTTATCCAGTTATTATATATATATATATATATATATATATATATATATATATTATAAATAAATAAATATTCCCTTACTGTGTCATTGCTCTCATGTGATATACCGATGTACTTGTCAGATTAGATGTTGACCTGTTGACATCAAGCGGAAAAGTTAGATCCTTCCCTATCAATCAATCATTCATTCTCAGTACATGCCCATCTGAAAATGCCATTTAATGTTAACTCACAGCAAGTTAAAAATTTCAGAATGACAGTAGAGCAACAAGTCAAGATCTTTTATCTCACGACACCATCATATGATCAAATCCTCCTCCACCTTGAAGTGCAGGAACTCGATTCACTCCGATATTGTGAAGCAACTGCTGTAGCCACCTCCTTGCTGTCGGGTCTTCCTGCATACATAAAAACAAACCAATATAAAATACAAACAACATAAAAGTATGAATCATCATCTCTTCGTAAGGATGAGAAAAATCTCTAGCAAAGAAATTTGAAGAGGAAAGCAAGCATTACTTTTTAATACCTGCTTCTAATCTTCAATTTACTTAATCGAGTCACTCAAATCATATTGATTAAATAAAAATTTTCTACTATCACTTACACGAAGGCAACTACTGAATGTAGCGTCTCTTAACATGTCTGGGAGACAGGTTCTCAAAGCCTCGCAAGCACTGTATTGAAATGACCAAAGCTTTATTAGAAACTTGGGAGGAGAACATAAAGGGCAAGGCAGAAGCGCTTAGAAAACTGGAGTTATTATAACAAACCTCTGGTTATCTGACAGACGAAGATAACATCGAATAATGTGCTTCAAAAGACGGCATGACGGTTGCTCAACAAGAGTTGCCACCATGTTTCCCAAAACTCGACCTACTGCATAAAAGCGCTCTGCTGTAGTGCAAATATATTTCAAACCAATTTCGTCCAGTAGAATTTTTTGAACTATAAAGGTTGCAACCTGCAATAATGGAGCATTCATTATACACAAACACAAATTTTCCTGTATGCAATTGTTTGCTAGGCATAGGAGAGGATCACGTGGTAGGGGCAAAAACAAACATGTGACTCAGCATTTTCCGCATACCACCACCAAGCAAAATACAAGAGTGAAAATCTCAAGTATCAAGAACGATATTTCAACCCATGTACTGCAAATACTGGATGCATTTTGATACAACCAAATATGTCAAGACGAGTTTCAACAGTTCCGTGACAACCAAGAATAGAAAGCCTATAGTTTACTTCCTATGTAGCAGTGTACTGGAACAAACTTTACATGCACAGGTGTTCACCAAAAACCAAATAGCTTATAAAAATGAATAAGGAAAAAGAAATCAATTTCTATTCATCCAAACAAAATATTTTGTCAGACCAAACTGGTTAAAAACAAGATCAGTAAACTTAACCGTTTTTGACAATTCACTGCCCATTTCCATACTGCGCAAGCACAGCGGGATAATCTCTGTTGAAAGAAGAAAACTTATAACTTCTGTATCATCAACCTGGTGAAATATCAACGGAAAGGAAATCAAACACGACAAAAAAAGTATAAATGTACATATGGCAAGCAACAAAAAACAATATATTCATCTCACTAGAGAAAAAATCAACAATATTGCGAAGGCCTTAAAGGGAAAACTTTATCCTCTGAAAAAGTGATGAACTCATCCTAACAAGTTGGGTTGTATGCTCACAGGAAAGTTAACAGAAGTAACTGAAAATATACATAAACATTATAAGACTAACACAACTAATTATTTGTGGCAACTAAACTATTTACACGTCTAGCTGTTTGTCACAGATTTACAATAATCAATACTTAGTAATAACTGTTTTCTAGATTAGGCATTAGTTGAGGTTATTACAATATACACTTTTTTATGGCAGGGTTTTTTGTGACAATACTTTTACTAATTGAAATTGTTTTCTTTCCGCATGAACGTTGTATAAATTCTTCCCATATAGTGTATCCAACAACAGAATAAAAAACGAGGTAGTACGGGATTACCTTCACCAAGGCACCAATGACTCCTAGACTGGTAAGCCTCAAATACTCAAATGGCCTGGACTTACTTGTTGTATTAAGGAAGGGATACAGATATAGAGGTATATGAGCTGCAGACGAGACAAGGTAAGTGTAAAGAGTGAACAGAGTAATATATTTTTTCTTTAAGTGTTAATTTTAATGGGCAGAAGCCCTGCTGAATTAGAGATAGATATGATAATGTCAAAGCAATCTCTTTACATATAAATTGCAAAAAAAAGAAGAAAAACTACGACATGTATCCACTTTAGTCCAAAAGTTTCTGACAGTAAATTGGCAGTAAAACAAGGACGACTGACTAGTAAGAGCAAGTGGTATGACCTATAAACTGCGTAAGAGAGAAGCTTCATTTCCTAGCAAGAAAAAGTAGCAGTCCTATGACAAGATAGAAAATATCAAGACAGAGCAAGTTGCATTTAAAATTCAAGCACATAATTCTGGTTTATACCGAACTTTTTTTTAGATTATATATGGTCTAACCATCATTCAATAAATTTTATATTATTTTATCAAATTTTAATTGTTTAGCAATTGGTTGCTTTTACAATATCCTATGACAGTTTTAAATAAATAGAGAAATTTAATTAGAGAAAAAAAAGGGAAAATATAACTACGAGATGATAAGATATCATCAATCATTTAGCATTTATTAAAGATATACTGTACGAAAACAAAAGGTCTGGGAATAACATCAATAAAAACGAATGCCTTGTTATTCTACCAGGTGAAGTCGTCTACATGCTAGGTACTTGCAATTACAAATGACCCTAATGACTTTCTCCATTTTAGTCAACACACCTACACCAAAGGTGTCACACTGATAAGCACCAAAATACCTGGAGGACCCTCACCTAAAAGGTATTGTTGAAGGAAAACAAAACACTTAAATAACCCACAAAACATTTAATACTCCTTGATGTAGGACTTAGACAATCCATAATAGCCAAGATACTATCATAGAGCTGATGCCTTGGTGACTAACACTTTACAATTTTTGAAAACTCTACCATGTCAAGGATCTGAACAACACTTAAGTATTTCATTTGAGCATTTCATACTACTTGATGTGCAACACAAACCCGATTTTCTAGCAAACATCCTCCTTGATTTCTCCAAAATTTCGTATTACGATTTCCAAATATTTAATTTTAAAATCTTGTGGCATGTCATATTTTCCCATATTTACTTCCAATTCTCTTATTGAAATTGCGATGCATATACTCTGTCTTACTCCTACTTAATAATGTCTTTATCTAAAGCTTGAGCTTACAGGTAATTGCTTCCCATGGTTTTTCAATCACTATTATATGATCCGTAAAAAAAGAATACAACTACGGATATTTTTTTTGCGTGTCCTAGATACGCACATACAAATTTAGACTAACAATGAAGGAGTTCTTTGAGGTTTGCGATGCTTGAAATGGCATTTCTTGGCACATCCCAAGTTATTTAAGCAATATTGAAAATATTGGTAACATTGATTCCGTTGTTATTACTGATAAGGTTGGTGAACTTGTTTAGATGATGTATGAGTCTAATTTACTTGATATGAAGACAATTTGTGCCTTTATTTATATACCAGTTCTGTTTATCATTTCTGGGGGAATATTAATTGGTCTAATATCATTCCATCAGCTAAATATTTAGTTCTTTGAATGTTGTTGAATAATCATTTATCGTTTGATAAACATTTTCAGATAAGAGGCATCAAGTTATGTTCCAGTTGTAGTTTATGCAATCTTGATGAGGAAAGTCCGATTCATCTTTTCTTTGACTACCTTTTTGTTAAGAATCTTTGGGCCTAGTGAAATTTAGTTTTTCCTAATTTCTCTTGCTCGTCTGTTAGACTCTGTTATCATCTTTGTTATTTGGATCATTTGGAAAGCTACAAATCATATGAGATTTGGAAAACCTGTCTTCTTTTAGTCAACGTTACATTTGGTTCAATGGATTATTCAGATGACAGGTAAAAAATCTTTTAAATCTATGCATGATGATATAACACATATTCCCTTTCGAAGCTTTTTTAGTGTTTACACTTGAAATTCCAAAGATAATAGAATTAAACAGTTTGATTGGTTTAGCCTTGATGTTAGTTGGTCAAATGTTAATGTTGATGATGCTATCAGGACTATCCCGATCATGCTACAAGTGGTGGTATCTTCGGAGGTAGTAGAGGAGAATTTGTTGGAGGATTTACTATCTATCTGGGCATCAAGTCTTCTATTTACGTAGAGTTGATGACTGTTATCCTTACAATTCTAAAGCTAACAATTACAGACGTGTTTGACTTCAGTATGACTCTTCTTTGGTTTGTTATGCCTTCCAAAATTTTGGTATTGTTTTGTAGAGGATGAAAGCTCGTTGGCATAAGGCTCTTTAACACTTGCAAAGATATGAATTTTTAAGTCTCTCATATCTTTCTTGAGGATAATAAATGTGTTGATGGTTTTGGTAACACTAGTCTTGTCAATAGATTGGATTTTGTTTTGTTTGTTGCTTTCCTTTCCGGTGTTTGTTTTTACCTTTCTAGAAATCGTTTAAGCTTTCTGGAGTTTAGACTTTGTCAGATGTTTGGAGGTTATTTATTCTCTGCATGAGTTTGATTTGATCCTATCATGCTCTCTGTATGTTTTTCTTTCTTGCCTTTATAGATTTTTAGTAACATGTAATTGATGAAACTATAAGATGCCTTGGGATATTAAGGTTTGATAGTGATGTATAAGATGATTTTAAATGATAGGTAAAGAGTTTAGGTTGAGCCTTAATTAATATTATCCACTATAAGAAAGTTTCTAGTCTCGGCTATGGGAATCCTCACTCTAGTCGTCACTCCATCATACATGTCTTCTGTAGCCTAGATGTGAGAACTTCAACTTTCTCATCTATTTGGGTGATATATTTAATATCAAGTGCAGCAATGATTAAGGTCATGAACTTGGCTTCTAACCCTCCTCCTATGCTCCGTTCCTACTGGTTTTAGACTCGAGTATTCTTTCCCATTCCAAGTACTAATCAGGAAGCATAAACTAAACCTCAATAAGCAGACACCAACCCCCTTAGTAATTGGCTAAAAATTCTTATATTGGGTTCAAACCAGCTCATATTGAAAAACTCCTTTAAGATCTTTCATAATAATAAAAAAAAAATGTCCCCGTACTCAAAAAAGGTACAATCAAAACATATCACTTGTTCCATCACTGATAAATAATGACAGAAGGTCCCAGTCCTTCAGATGAATTAAAAGAAAATATTATTACCATTGAGGAATTGCATCCTTGTATCAAGGTGAGACGCCACACACTGTAAGAATCCATGGGGTTAAAAGAGATGTGTCAGTGAGAATGCATTGAAGAAAAGGAGAAAAAGACCGGACAGAATATATTTTGTGACTGGATACATCTCCAAACTAATTATTTTTCAGAGTTAAGAAAAATATTTGGGGCTTATTAAAGTGTCTAACTGTTGAAAATGGGATATACAATTTGATAGAACATGATTATCACTATCACCTGAAGAAGAGCAAGAGCATTGCAGACTCGATTTGATTGTGCTGGAGTAAGGTTTGGTGGTGAAATAACAGGGTATATTGAAACTATTTCCTGGAAGGAAACAAGAGAAAAAGAATAACATAAATCTTGTTAAGTGGTGAGCAACAAAGAAGCATTATTTCATTTAGAAAAAAAGAAAAAAATAAGTACATTTTGATGCTCTTCTCACTTTATGTTTTAAAAGATGTTTCTTAAAAACAATTTTACACTACTCAACAATCAATTTATCAACCAAAACACATTAACTTTAATCAAAAATTGAGAATTAAGATTTATATTGTTATTATGACCCTCTATATATAATGTAACTGACGCTCCTCTGCAGATAAGAGATATCAACCACTCTCTCATTCTTCTTCCACCACTTTGCTCTTTTCTTCTACACTCACTTCCCATTCAA
>Ga0209700_108959_pt1 | contig 12169 bp, 7 predicted proteins | sample SiratroredBW_FD_187528 | JGI IMG/M metagenome (GOLD analysis project Ga0209700, IMG submission 187528) | Root nodule microbial communities of legume samples collected from California, USA - Siratro red BW (SPAdes) (version 2) | ecosystem: Host-associated > Plants > Roots > Nodule | place: USA...
AAAAAAAAACAAAAATAAAAAAAGAAAAAAAAAAAAAAAAAAAAAAAAGACTGATTCAGCAAAACACACAAAACCCCGTTTTGAAGTGAGAAAAAGTAGAGTGAAGTCAAGTTTAGTTCATGAACATGCACCAACCAACCAACCAACCCAAAAGGAATAAAACATGGTGTTGAAGTACAAGTCATAAAGACGTGTCCTTTTCAAATGAAAAACGAAGTAGAGAGTATGAATTACAGTTTTTTAGCTTGCTCAAGAGAACGGGCATGGCCGAAGTGAAAGAGATCATAAATCCCATCAGCATAAACTCGAACAGGAGTTTCCTTGCACCCCTTTTCCATAACTTTAAGCTCTTCTTCTTCTTCCATCACTCTCTATTTCTCTCTTTCTCTGAGTGTGAACAGTGAAGGAACGAACAAGAGAACCCGTGCGTGTGAGTGAGGTCAAGATCTGGCCACGATCTTCCCAACCGTTTGTTGGACCCACCTGAGACCGTCCAACCCGGTAGCCGAAACATACGGCGGCAATTGTACTTTACTTAAGCCTTGTTTGTTTCTTTGATATAAGAAAAAAAAAATTACCAGAAAAGAAGCAAGCACTTCTTTTGACTTTGCTTTTCCTTTATGTTTTGCTTTTCAAGGTTACACCCAAAAAAATCTCATATAACACAAAAAAATTAAGGTTAAAAATAATTTGTATATTTCTTCTTCTTTTTTGACTGTTCGAGACGTTTTTAAATATTAAATAAAAAATACTCTAAATTGAATAGTATTTTAAATGTAATTTGGCTCAATGTTATCTTAATATATTTAAAATTCAAAAATAATATATTTGATATTGAAATATTGGTGTGTTTTTTCTGGTTTTAGAGACTCTACCCCATAGAATTTAAAAAAAAAAATTGAAATGATTATTAAGTAGTGGTTTTATAAAAACTTAAAATTAATGATTGGTTACAATTATGTAAAAAGTAATTAATAATTTGTTTATGACATTACACAAGTGTTTCTTTTCTTCTAAAATAAAATAAAATATATTGTAAGTACTTATAAAATATGTTTGCTTAAAAAGGAGAATGTCTTATTGACGTAATGTTATTAGTTGTTCATTAAAATGGGAGATTTCATTTTTCAAATGTATGAAATTCTTTAAACTTTTAGTCAGTTCATACAACATTTCAAAAATCATGAATTCATATCTCTTTATAAATCCATTAAAATTCAAATTACAAAATCCTAATCATAAAAAATATCTATAAAAAACTATTACATTTTTACAGAATCTTTTAAACTCTTCATAACTTTTATATATAAAAGAAAAAATCCTTTGAAATCTATGCACTTCCAAAAATACTGTTTTGTTTATTTATTTATAATTGTTGAGAGACAAAACAATAAAAATTCCATAGGGACCTAATTTGCACACCTGTTACCTTCACTATCAATAGACATGGAAGAGCCAAGGGTCTTCCAAGGATTGGTTTGTTGAGTGACTGGTATGGACCAAAATATCTACTTAATCCATTTTATTACACTTGAGATTATTTTCAATGGTGACTCTTAATGGAAACTATTATAAGAACAAAAGAGGTGATATTGGTTAAAGAGTTTTAATTAGAAATTCAAATTATTACTACATTTGCATCTAATAATAGCTTGAGATTTGGTCAATTGGCTACATAAGAAAAAAGCCACAATAATGAAAAGCTTAAAATATAATACAACAATGCCAACAGTTAACTGTAATAGAATTTAGAATAAGAATACATTTTAACATTACCCTATAAATGGTTCAGTTAAGAAAAGAGTCATAGAATCAATCAAATTTGAAATTAAAGACACGCTTGTCTTGATATCACACTGAGAAATCAATCATAATTCGTATAGTTTATCTTTGAAAACAACATTACAATCTCTAATAAGATCAACTACGGTAAAAGAAGTGACAACATGAATTTGTGGAGAGTGAAAATGCACGCCTCCTTCTCTAGTAAGTCCAATCATGCATCTGTGGCTGAGTTAGCAGGAATTTCCTAACAGAAGCATTATAACAAAAATGGTTAGTCCAAATGGGCAAAGGATGCACTCAACTTAAGTCAGAAGTCTGAATTACAAAACATAAATTTAGTTATTATTCAGAATAGTGACATGTATTTGACCAACGAAATATAATAAGCATAGGCACCATGAATCATTGATTACCTTAGTGCAAATATATATGTAATGGACATCAGGATTCCTTCCTAAGGCTTCCTCCACAGAGCTTCCATCATCATTGAGGGGAACAGGTTTTGTCAGCTCCCAAACTGGTTGTTCAGATTTCTCTTCTGAGGCAAGTTTCTCTGCATATATCATGACAGTGGTTATAGACTAAGGCTTAGTTTACACTCCATTTTTAGTGCATAAGGCTAAAAATGAATAATATACTTCATACAAGGGTAGCAAATGGTCTATTTAAATAACTTGGACTACAAAAGATTGAAGCCAACCAACCTATGACATGGAGTTTTATTGTCCATGAACATGATTCTCGTAGCAAACGTAGGCGATATAGCGGAGCTCCATATGTCACCTGCAGATTTTAGAACCATTCAAGCCTGCTCAGGTGAAATGCAAAGGCACATTCTATCCATTGGAGAGTAATCTGAATGCAGATTGAAGCTTAACTAAAGAGGTGCAATTACCAGAACATAAACTCCTTTATCCTTGAGGACCCTATAGTGTGTCATCAACTGCTTCAATAATGGTGAACAGATCAAGAATAAAAAAATCCAAAATAAAACAAACAATTATAGACTTTTGTTCATGGTTTTATTATACCTCCAAATCTCCTCAAGCATTTTTGTGGCGTTTTGTCTTGAATTATTTCCACACTACAAACAAAAACATGCAAAGACCAAACTATAAGACTTGTCAAACATAACTACACCCACCATTTCAGTGAACCATCACTACACTCACCAAGATAGAGTCAAGAGTCCCTGATAAGCAAAACCAAACAGTATCAGCACAATTCATTGTCCAATATGAGCTTATTATAATAAAAAGAAACTAAAATTAAACAGTAAGCACACCTTTGTCAATAGCAGCATCAAAAGACTCTGATTGAAAATCACTCATATCTCTCACATCCATTTTCATATCTGCCCAATTATAAAGGTTACATCACACTCGACATTATTACCATCTTTGTTAAAATCTATAAAGTCTAATACTTTAGAACCATTTTGTTGACATTTTCAATAACTAACTTAAAATCGATAGACAATGTAAAAATCATTCATAGACAGAGGCACAGGTGTGCACCATTAAACTCTTTTACGGTTCCATAGCATGTAAAATTGACACAGATAAATCACAAAGCAAAAAAGGATACATTTCAATTGGGGACAATCTTGATATTTTCTTTTCATAGCTTCAATAACCACCGAGGATATATCAATGTTGACAACATCTGTGTACCCGCCATCAACCACCATGCCTTCGCTGAAGGCTGCAAACACCACAAAATCTTTTTATTTTTCAAAACTTCCCAAGAAACATAAAAATCTAATTTTTCATTGAATCCAAAGAAAGAGGCATGTACCCATGAAAGAGATCTGAACAAAAGACTAAAAGAAGAGAAAAGAAGAAGAAGGGTACGAGAAAAAAACGTGCCTGAGTTGCCACAACCAACGACGAGGATGCGTTGCGTAGGAGGGACATAGAGGTTGATGATGGGAGCCAAAGTGAGGTACTTTTGGTACCAATCGAAGGGACCAGGTTCGTTGGTGTAGCGGTTGTCCCAGTACCATGGCTCACCGTAGGCTTGGGTACTTGACGTCATAACTTCTCTGTGTTTAGAAATTGAATGGTGTGAGTCCAATCCAATGGCTTATGAGGAAGATGTTGCAGTCACAAAGTTTGTTCTTTTCCAAATCTTGAAATTGAAAGAAGGTGATAGAAGTGATGGAAAGAAAGCAACTTCTACTTGCCTCTCGTGGCATTTAACTATGTGCTCACTCCTTCTATTGCATCAGCCAAATTCGGTTTTTCAATTTTTTTCTTAGTAAATAAAATTTTCTTTCTTAGTAAATAAATTATTATATTAAATATATGAAAATATCACTTATATATGCATTCCCTCATACTTTATTTATAATATATTTCATCCAATCTTTGAGATGATTATATTTAGATATGTTAAAATAAGTTTAACACAAGATGATTATATTTTTCTAGTTATGAAATGATAAATACTAATAGGATCAAACCAAGATAGTTACCTAGGTACTGTTTTCTAATTATTCAAAAGATTTGTAATTTGAAAGAAAGGGTATATTGTTGCAATGACATTTTCCTATTCCAATTTAAGTTACATCCAAAATGTGTCTCTATCTCGCCGATAATCATGCACCGTTTGCCAATAGCAAGTAACCAAATGTTGTTGGTTTGACCATTTCGATGTGATGCTCGTCACGTGGAGCCAATGCACACCATGATTGATTAATGTTCGTTACGTGTCTGATTAACGTGCCCTCTGGCAATACACAAATTACGACAAGCAATGTTTCTTTCTCATTTTTGGAGACTTCTGTGGTTTGGTTGTTGAACGCCAAGGAGACGTAACAAGGTAGTTAAAGACAGTTGTTTGGTTTATTTTGGTTTTCTGTACAAGTTGGATGTTAGTTTGTATGAGCACCAACTGCTTATTAGTAACCATAAGTCAACTTCAGTAACACTCTTGATTGCACATTATAAATGAAATTGAAAACTTCCAATAATTATGCTCATGCTGACATCAACCTTAGCTGAATTTGATGCCTGGTAAAATCAGGAAAAGAAGAGTTTCACATAAGTTTTGCAAAGAATTTGTGGTACAAAATGTTTACATTGAAAATCCCGGAATTCAATGAAATTTGGTAGTTCTCTTCTTACAATTCCAATAGAGGTAGTGAAACACAGACCTATTGGCAAGCCATAGGGTAGAATGAAAACTAATGGACCTTTTACCAACTAGCTTTTGCAATCTAAGGATATTTCTATAGTGCTTATTGGGCTATTGTTTATGTTTCATAGAAACGAAGTTCTGCCATAAACTCTTGGCGTTTGGGGCTATACCATGCAACTGCTTTTGCTGAACCAAGTACTTGCAATGCATATTCCAAAGCAAATACAGGTTCCTGTGCACGAATAGGCCAATCAGGGTTCTTCAGATCAACTGTAATTCCAGAATCAACTCTAAAACTGACAGGACCAATAATCTGCAAGATATAAAGTGTTTTAGTTAACATTACAGCAGCATTAAGGACCAAATGCTTGAACAATTTGCAGTGCATGATTAAAAACATGAGATTAGAAAAAGCACGGATAGAATCAATGAGGTGGAGACCGTCAGAGGCAAGGCAAGATAGTGAAATTGAAAATTTGATTTTTTTTTTTAAAAGCATAACATACATTTACCTATGCACAAGCAATAGGAAACCATATACAGAAGAACAAGCCTCTTCTTTAGCAACTTATTAACAAAGGCCCTGTTTGGATAGAGTTTTTCATAAGCATTTATGGGAGGAGAAAATAAGAAGCCAAAATGAATTTAAGTTAAACTACTCCCATAAGTTAAAATCAACTTAAGCAATTAAACTTTTATAAATGTTTTCTTATTTAACATCTTCAAAACACGAGGTAAATATTTGACTTTACCTTAGGCAAGAAGTTCAATCCATTTTACCTTTTTACTTTCTTCTCTTACAAGCGTTTATAGAAAATTTTATTCCAACATAGCCAAAATGTCCTTTCAAGATAAAGCTTACTTATCAGAAGAAGTTTAAAAACACTAAAATCGTGCAAACTTGTGAAATAATTGATTAGGAGGTACCTGCTGCTGAAGTGATAGTGTGGCGTTGGGTAAAATCGCCTGAACAGCTTCCAAGCTGGGCTTTTGAGAATTGAGAAGATCTTGGGTTAGACCAGTTGCAGCTGAAAGAAATTTGAAACCAGAAGGGAAATCCAGCCGGGCCTGAAATCGGGTAAGATCTAGAGCAAGTCTCTGGAAGTTTCCATATTGAGCCACTAAATATCCTGATGCAAACATATCTGCTACAAAGGAAGACTTCACTCCGGAAACCTGGAGAAAATATCCTGGACTACCATCTTCTATTCGTGCTCTTGCTGAATTTTCCCCAAAAGCAGCAGTTGTAGCAGCACCTTCCCATTAAAGAATTCAGGGAAATAATGAGAATACTCTAAAAAGCATCCACAGCTTCAAGTAACATGGAAATTCTCCAGATCAAAGATCTTTGTGATGTGATCAGTACCAAAGTATTTGATAAATTATGACACTAGTTACCTTCCCACTATCTTAATACATACATCCCAGAGGCTCTCAAATCCTTTCCATTTAGTGATAACAATAACATGCATGTGAAATGTTAAGAAAATGTCGAACAGTTTCCTCACTTCTTTGCTAAGAAAATGTGTGGTTATCTAAAGCTCACTGCCAAGCATCCCTTCTATAAGGACTCTAAAACGTGTCAGCAAAAACCGTTACAAACAAGAAGAAAATTTACCAATAATCCCTGAGGCAGACACACGAGGATTTGAAAGAAACACGTCATACAGTTGGTCCAATTTCAACTTTGGTGCTTCACTTCTCCAGATATCAACTTTCTTCCTGTAACAAAAGGCACTTTTGAAGGCCAAGCCAGGAAGTAGAGTAGGTGGTACTCTATCATTATGGTTATGACTATTTTGAAACTGCTTGGGTGACCCAGAAGTGTAGTGTGCCGACATATGGTATGCGGTGGAAGAGTCACTGGTAGTCACAGAAGCAAGATCAACTGCAGTTGAAAATGGAACATCCCAGTAATTACCGGTATTATCAACAAAAAGACCAGGAGAAACTGCCTCCACTCTTAGATCATGATCCGGAAACTACAACCACACCAATAAAATTTTGTATGAGTAAAAAGACCAGAATCTAGTTCAATTTCATGTCAGAAAGTTACTATAAAACAAAAGAAAGTAAACAGGATCAATGTTATGATCAACTGAGAATTACAAAATTCATCTTTGGGATGCAAAAGAGGATACATTCAAATGCTTACCTTATGGTGAAAGACAACTTTCCCACGAGGCTTTTCGGTATCATCATAAGCATCTAGGCCAAAAAGCAATGTATCATCTTCCCCCAACTGGAACTCTGAAGAGAAGCCCAATGCATACAAGGACTTCTGCTGCAAATGTCTTCCAAAGGTTTTCAACCAAGAGGAAACCCCCTTTGGCTTCTCCTCACTGCTCTTCACAGAGGAAACAAACCTCTGCAAATTGAACTGACCCAGTAAAAATAAAACCCTGCAAAACTCCCAAACTGAATATCAGCCACCAGAATTGACACACACAGAGCTCACTTACAACAACAAGAACAAAGCCGTGTCCCACAAGGTAAAATGGGCTGCATGGATCACACAGCCCCAATAAAGACCAAATCTTCAGAGATGTTATATACTAAGAGATCCCTTCCTCCAATGTCTTTTTCACAAGACTAAAAACCGTACAATCTACACTCCACACAAGCAATAATTAACATAACTAATTATTAAACTACTGAAAAAACCACCGACTTAATTAATCATTTTGATAACAGCGATACCATCTAACCTAAAATGCAACACAAGAGGAGTACATTAAAAAGAGAAAAATATCCAACACACCCAGAAACGAAAAGGGGCGAAATGCAGAAAAAGATTGAAACTTTGGTGGAGAATTTAGTTAGCATACCAATTATCAGAAAAGGGGAGGGAGATAAGACGGTGGAGGGAGAGGCCTTGAGTTTTGGCGTAGGAGGGAATGAGAGGGGCATTCATGAAACGGTGCATGAATTGGAGTTGTCTGGGTCTGGAAAGCCTTGTGCCTCGCGAGAGACCCAACGGAAGAGGGTCTCCGGGGACGGCACAGGCCAAGCCGTCAAGGGTTTGAGGAGTGGAAATGTCCAAATCCCAAAACCCTCCTCCGTCCATTAACCATCTCAGTTTCCTCATCACAGTCCAATGGAATCAATCAACTGGGTCTTATTCTTCTTCTTCTTCCTCTTCTTCTCCTTCTTTTCCTTCTTCTTCTTCACTCACTTAGCCACTAACTTTTTCCACACTCACTTCGCCATAGTCAGCCACCCAATCCAACAACACTCATCATGTTATCAATACTTTCAAGTTTAAACCAAAATAATGGAAAATGGGAAGATTCCAACATGTCACACACTCCAATGTCAATATGTCACACACTCCAATGTAAACATAAACAAATTTTAATTATGATTTCAAGTGAGAATTTTGAAGATGAAAAAAAAAGACGGATTGAAAGAGAAAATATGATTAATCTAGTTCTTCCTCAGGATTAGTCATTAGTCAAGTTTTTTTTACTATATAAGTTGCACAAAGAATCAATAGATGGTGAGTAATCCAAAGTTTTTTTTTTTATCTTATTAACCATGTAGTATAATTCAAAATATAATTGGAAAGGTTAAAATAAACTATTTTATACAAAAAAAAATAAGTGAACTATTTTTATATTTAAGGACAAAAACAATCCTAAATTTCATAAATTAAATATATAATTAGAGTGACTACCAATTTAAGATTATAATAAAATTAAATATTCTTCATACTTACACTTGACATTGTTATTGTACAATGCTTTAAAAAATATTTTATATCACTGATAAATTGTATATTTAACTGAAATACATTTATTTAATATTTGCTGCTTTATTCATTAGTCTATTTTACAACATAAAAAATATATAACAACTACTCTATTTAGATAGACGCGTTTATGAGAAAAAAAAATAATGAAAATTAGAAGCTGAAATACAAAATATTAATAACAGAATAAATTATTAGTATTATTATACTATATTAAAAAATAAATACTGTTCAATTTAATTTTTCTACAATCCAAAATTTTGATATAAATATTGTTTAAATTTTCAATCCAGCGACATTAATAATAATAATAAATTAGATAAAATTAAGTGTATATTTAAAAAAAATCATCTGTAAACATTTTTTTCAAAATAAAATAAGGACAAATAAATTTATAAATAAAATTAAAATTATACGTAAGTTTGTTTATAAAAGTCATCTTATACTATTTTATTTAAAAAATCTAAATTTAAGTTATATGTGAGCTAATTTTACAGTATTTTTATATCAGTTATAGTTCTTTTTAAAATTTTAGATATAATTTTCAAATCGAAACATATTATACTTCTTTGATAATTTCCACCACACAGTTACTACATCCTGTCTTATTTCATTTTCTTCTTCTTTTAAATAAGACTTTTGAATAAATTTATCTAAACATATTAAATGAACATATTTTTTAATATAATATATTTTTTAATATAATATATTTTTTTAAAATTATGTACAATTCAAACCATAAAAATAATAAAATGTAAATTAAAGTATATATTTATGATAAATATTTCGAGACAAATAATACCCGAAGCATTTGAGATTTGAAGGAACTAAACTTTATATTGTAAAGTAAAAGAGAAAAGAACAAAGTGTAAAAAGAAAAGAAATATTATATGAAATAAATCTAATAAAGTAGGAAAGTTAAATACTTGGTTGAGGAGATTTTTGTCAACTTAACACCAGAATATACAGAACAAACAAACTGATCTTGCATTAATGCAACAGATTTCTACTATATCAATGATTAACTAAACAATCCAAACAATCTAACAAAAACAGAATCCACACAACCCACTCCTTTACATGATTTGCACTGAGAGTTTGGAAAATAATCACCTGGCTGCAGACTGTATGTTTAAACAAACATTTGAAAACCAATAGAGTTAGCGCTAGTGAAATCTATTTAGAAAAATCTATTCAGTAAAATTTTGCTGAAGTCCCTAGATTATCTAATGCTTCGGACCATCTAATAGTTTAAGATCTTCTACATAACATTTCAAACTTTTTTCAAGCTTTTTTGGAGTACCTTCTTTATTAGTTTAAGCATAATTAATAGAAATTAGTTGTGACATTAATGTTGTATAAATAGGACTTTGTCACTAAGAATTCTAAGTTCAACTATATAAGAGAACATTATTATTGAAAGAGAGTTCACTCAAAGAAACTTCATTTTTCATAATGAATTTCTGATGTGGAAATTGATTGAAATTTAATACTTTGTGTAGAGTTTGTCTGAAGTATTCCACAACAATCTCAATAGTATCAAAACTGCTAGTATACACATCTGTTTGCTTTTGTTGTGATCAACAAGTTTCACTTACAACATTTTGCCTATAGTTTTACCAATGATAATACTAAATCAGAAGTATGATATTCAGAAACATTCTTTACATTTACACATCTGTTACAGTCTACGACTCAATCATCATCACTGCCAGAGATAGAAAATATTGAACCCTTCATTTGACATTTTCCCTGCAGTAGTTTCCTATCTTTAGATATTCGGAAAGGAAGTGTAGGATCATGCTTGGTGATAGAAGCCCCAAGATTCCGTGAAGCTGAAAGAAGACGTGTCCCAATTCTCAATTTTCTACCTCCGCTCCCTGATAAAGGACGTTGACAAGCTTTCAATCTTCTATTTTTGCCTGATTTTTTGGAAACCAATGGTGTATGCAAGACATGTGGAGATGTTTTGGGAGTGAAGTGTGGCAAGGAATTTCTCTGTGTCTTCAAGCAACCACGTTCTCTGGGGTTTGATTGAACTTCAATTTCACTCTGAACAGCTCTAGAAATAAGATCTGAATTTGAAGAGCTGCTAAAATTGTCAATGCCATTGAAACTTGAAAAATATTTATTGATTATACCTGTGACCGATATCAATTGTGTTGACATCTCACTGTGACTCCCTTGCATCGAGTTAGCATGCAACTCAACCAGATTTTCAAATCTATTCTCTGGCATTACATATGAACTCTTAGCCATACTAGTAGGTTGGTCTCCAAATATGCAGGGATCTCTTTCTGACATTCCAGTGGCTTCATTTTGAGCATGATTTTCATCAGAAATTTCATTTTCCTCGTGCTTCTTTGAAACAACTTTAGTGATTTCATGCTCTTCCACTAAACATGCACGGCGTTGGAACCCTTTCGTTTTCTTTTCCTCACTGATACATCTTGCCCTATCACCTTTGCAGATCATTAAGTCCTTATGTTTTAATAGAACATCTTCATCACTGGGTGAACAAGGAGTACACAAGCATTTTAAATGCTTAACTTCCACATGAAGAAACCATGTTCCTCGCATTGCAGGGAAAGCAAACTTTATAGGAAAGGAATCAGGCAGGTAGTAGAAGAATGATTTTCGCTTCACCTGGGAGAGAATATGAAGTAACTTATTGAGCACAAGCTTAATGTTACAAAACTCATAAAAGGATACATAGACTCTGAAACAGAAAGTAAAGTACCTACCATTAATCCATTAACTTGAATCTCTCCAATATCTGGTAAACAACTGAGGTGTGCTTTCTCAAAGTCTCCTGCAGAACAATCATTGCATCGATTATCTTTCATGTCATTCATAACCTAACATACACCAAGTTGAACTACAATTTCATCAATGCCCTTTTTTAAGAATAATGACCATGGTCAATAATCAACAGTAGTCCAGAACATTAATTTATCCAAGAACTCTGTCTTGGTCTGATAAAAACAAAGTCAGGACAAGCAAAACTATATTAAAAGGAAGTCTGCATTTAGACGTCAACTAATTTGGAAAACATTCATCTTGACCCTCGAAACTGAGATCTCAAAATTGAAGTCCATAACAAATTCAATTCAATATACATTTATGCACAGTATTGAAATTGATTGCATGTTTTAACTGATGAGTTGAATTCATGCCATATATGACCTAAAATAATCATAATGTAGCGGTAATCTCCAAACTACATCAAGTGCACAAATTCAAAATGCCGAGCTTTCGCGGCTAAGTTTAATCTTTCATTCTCAAACTTAATTGGAAACTAGCGGTAGGTCATGATGGTAGAGAGAATAAACTGATTTTGAGTAAAAATGGAGATTGAGACAAGTTTCATTTCAACAAACTCCACAATAATAGATACCCTAACATGCTTGAGATTGAGACAAAAAGGGAGATTTGAAGCAATAAATGGAAGGTAACGAGATAAAAAAAAAAAAAAAAAACTAACTAAACCCT
>Ga0209700_108960_pt1 | contig 12169 bp, 5 predicted proteins | sample SiratroredBW_FD_187528 | JGI IMG/M metagenome (GOLD analysis project Ga0209700, IMG submission 187528) | Root nodule microbial communities of legume samples collected from California, USA - Siratro red BW (SPAdes) (version 2) | ecosystem: Host-associated > Plants > Roots > Nodule | place: USA...
TTTACTTATTTAATTAAAGGTACCGCCTTAGGGCGGGCGTCGTGGGGGTGCTAATACCTTCCCCACGCGTAACCGACTCCCGGACTTTGAGTCTGGTTTCATGAACTTGCCTTATCTAATCTTTTTTGGTTTTTCTATGGTTTTCCATAATTAACTGTAGTGGCGACTCCTCTGTTTTATCTAAAAATAATTTTATCTTTGTTCGCCGTCCCGTCGTGACCCCGGTTGCGACAAATATATATTTTCATAAATTGGATTTCTATCTCAACAAAACAACAACAATTCAATCTTTCATAATTCATCTCACATCATACATACACTAACTCACAAACAAAGACACTAGACTCTCTACTTCCGGAAGACACTAGTGCATTGAGTTAAACTCAAGAGGTGTGCACCTGTCATATACCATCCATCTGTTCCGATCAGCTCATATTTCAAACCTCGGATACAGTCTGTCCCAATCAGTTCCTATTTCAAACCTCGGGTACAGTTCCCATATACACAGGGTTAATCCATTTGTCCTATTCCGATCGAGCTCATATTTCAAACCTCGGACAAGACCATATGAACCTCCTTCGACTCTTCACCAACTGGTAAACTTCATCTATATGAATCCAATGTACCAGTAGAGTCAGGATACTTTCTTAGAATCCCCAAACAATGCACATCCTAATAATCTCAACACGGGTATCTCCTTTCCTGAAGATATTATGTCTCGATCACACACCTCATCATTCACAAACATTGATACTACATCGTACCATTCATAAACATTCATTTCATTCAATTCAAATTCATATATAATAAAATAAGTAATTATAATATTTATTAAAAATATTCAAACTAGTTTCCCTTACCCAAATTCACAAAACAGGTAATTATAATATTTATTAAAAACATTCAAACTAGTTTCCCTTACCCAAATTCACAAAATAAATAAATTTCTATTTCAAAAGAGACAAACATTTATAAAAACATACATGCAACTAGCTTCCCTTACCTCTATAGAGTAGAGATACTCAAAACCCTAAAATCACAAGCAATCTAACTCTGTTCAAGAATCTGATGGGACACTCTTGATCTACTCAACGCTAGGAATCTAAGGGTGTCTTCTGATTGTCAATCTGATAATCTATGCGATCACAAATCTAGAGAGAAGGTAGAAACTTTAAAGAGATTTGTTTAAGAGATGGTGGTTTTCATAAGAACGAGACTGTATATCTTTTTAAAGAGAGAGAAATAGAGAGATTTGGTAGTTTTAGTAGAATAAAACAGAATATCTTTTTAGAGAGATAAAATATCTTCTTAGAGATAATTGGTGATTTTTATTAGGATAAAATATAATATCTTCTTAGAGAGATAGAATATCTTAGAGAGAGAGTTGGTAGTTTTTATTAGAATAAAACAGAATATCTTTTTAGGGAGAGAGAGTTGGTAGTTGTTATAAAACTAAAAAGTAAATAACTATCTTTTATTTACTTAAACAACTCTTCTGTTAAAAAAATAGGTATTATCTTATTTATCTCTAAAATTAAATTTTGGTTTAGTTTTTATTCCTTAGTTATTTTCTAGGGTATTACACAAAATATATATATATATATATATATATATATATATATATATATATATAAATGTTAAAATTCCTTATTAAAGTAATTAAAATATAACCTTTTTTATAGGGATTCAAAATAATATTTACACAAAAACACACCATTAATTAAACTTAAAAATAAGTTGCACCCTGTTCATTCCAGACCTTCATTTGTTACATCTACAATCTTATACATGCGAACATCACAAAATTTAAAATAAACACCACCACAATCACAACAAAAAAGGTAAGCTAACATTTTAAAATTTATTTTCAATTATTTAAAATCAATAGGAGGATATCTTATCAAATTCAAAACCATGATCTAAGTTATAATGATATATCATCATAAGTATTATTCACATAAAAGTAACAACCCAACATGTGTTGACACTAGACTCTATTTTTAGAAGACTTGTGCATTGAATTAGACTTATACGTTTGCACCTATCATATGACCATTTCATTTGTTTTGATAAGTTCTTATTTCAAACCTCAAATATAGTTTCAATATACACATAATCAATCTTGTACGACAAGATTAATACATATATCCTATTCTGATCAACTCATATTTCAAACCTCGGACATGGCCATATGAACCTCCTTCGACTCTCATCACCTAGTAATCTTTGTCTATATGATTTTAATGTACAGTAGATTTAGGATGTCTCCTTATTGATCAAATCCTAAAACAATACACATCTTAATCAATCTTAACATGATATTCCCTTTCCTAAAAAGTGTATGTCTCAATCACCATTCCACATAATTTAACATCGTTCATACATTATTCACTTTCAAACTCATATAAACTTTACTTTCAGACTCACTTATCATTCATTTCAAACTCATTCAAAACATCTTCACATTTTCATAAGCATTCCATTTTTAATTCAATATAATCTAATTCACACTTAATAAAATAAGTAATTACAATATCAGTAAATAAGAACAATAACAATATAAGGAAAACATATAATTACATGTATAAGTAAAGGAAATTAAAGTGTCAAAAATATAGTCGCGTCCGGCATCACATAACTGGAGAGCATTCATTCAGGAATGCCCCCGACGCCACAGGGTTGTGCCTGACGCCATCCAACCCGAGAGCATTTTCCCTTGAAATAGGTTCAAGGTCAAAACATGTGCCCATTCCTGCACCATGAAGACAAACTTCAGTACTTTAAAAACATATATATTTCATAATACATGGTCATCTATCTACTTCAAGCATTATCAATCTATCATGAAACATTAACTAAAATTTTCTTTTACCACAAAATAACATGTATATACCAACATTTCATCACCTATATATCTCTAAGTTTATAAAAATGACATCTCAATTCATGCTTTTACTCACAACTTATCAAATTTCAGTCTACACTCCTTGCCAATCACACATGCATAATCAAAATCACATTCAATCCTTCTTTCATTAGAAAAAGTCAACATACATAGATAGACAATACTAAATTATCAAGATTACTCTCTGTATATTATCAAACTCAATATAATCAAACAAATTCAATTCAAAAATCAAATCAAAACCTACAAGAAAGTTTGAAACATTGTAACCACGTCACCCCACATTCAAGTTTTCTAACCTAAGGTTCTATTTAAAAGTAAAACTAACACTTTCTAAGGCATGCAAGCTAACTCCAAAGTCTTAAAACCATAGACAGAATCTAACCTACACCACAGAGTTTTGATCAACGATCTGAACATACCACTAGGTCCCTGAATTAAAGAGACTTATTCTGAAGGTACAAATATTACATGTAAGCGCGATCTACTGATAATCGTTAATTACTAGTTTGATTTTATGCATATTTGGAGTGATTTTGTTATTAATTCTATTTTAATTAGAGATCTTTTTTTATTGATTCTGTTTTAATTAGAGATTTTGTTTTATTTATTAATTATTTCGTATTTAATGAGTTTTATGTTGCAAAGAGCGAATTTTGTTGAGAATTAGGTTAAATCTGAATAAAGAGAGAGAAGAGGTGCTGAATTTAAGGAAATGGGCATAAATGACTTTTTGTTTAAGTAATGGAGACAGTCTGGGCTAAAACTCATTTAAAGATATTGTCCAAAGTAAACCCTAATTGAACGCGTCAACTCTGTTGGAACACGAATCACAAGATAACGGCCGCAATTTGACCTAATGCAAGGAGCGAAACTTATAAAAGGATAGCTAGGTCAAACGTAGATGGAGACATCATCTATTACTCATTGGAGACTTGAGAGGTAGTCGTCGTGATCAAGATCCATTCTTTTCCTTTTCTTTTGTATTTTCATGGCTACCATGCGTAGCTAACTCTCTTACTCTTGAGATTGAATGTAAATTCTCAACTTCAAATGCACTCTTAATATTGGTTTGATATAGTTTAATTCAATTTACCTTTGTTTGACGTTTTATTTAAATTTGACATATTTTAGATTTCTCATTGTGACTGGAAAACACTTTTTGGAATTGTAACTAAACGTAAACGTATTGCATGTATAAGTTCAGGAATGGATTATAGTGTAATGACTGCTTATAGCAACTGGTTTTAATACTGATTAAATTATTCTAGTAACTAGGAATAGAAGGTAGGTACTTTAATTTATGAATTTCAATGCTAGAGGAATCAGTTTTAAAAGACTTTTATTTGTGCAGATTGGTAATTGGAAAAGACGATATTAAATTAGGTTAAGGGTGTATGAGAAAGAGAGTATTACGATTCAATCCCAAAGGCTTTTATTATTATTGATTACATCCTCTTAATTGCATGTTATTATTACTTTCGTAAATTCATCCAAATCAATCGATATTACGTGTTCTTATTCACAAAATATTGGTATATATTCAAATTCCAATTATAAATTTCGTTCTTTGTGGATACGATACTTCTTATATTACTTGAGGACTAAGTACACTTGCTGAAAATCCGTTAACATCTACCTAGGTAAACAAAAAAATTAATCTAACTCCAAAAGAGAAAAGATAAAAAATGAATTTATTCTAAACAATCTGTCGGGTAGTCTTACTCTAATTAGCACCAAGAGTTCAAAGATGACCTCTAATTGTTAATTAGATGAAGGGTGGGGTAAAAAATCTAGAAAGAAGGAAGGGGAGAAAAGGAAATCTACCTAGGTAAAAACATCACATGTAAACATAATCTACCTAGGTAAATAGAAATATTAATCTAACTCTAAAAGAGGAAGTAGCAAAAATGAACTTACACAAAACAACTTTTTGATCGAGTAATCTTACTCTAATCACTGTCAGGAGTTCAAAGATGGCCTCTGGTCGTTAATCAAATGAAGGGTGGGTTAAAAAATCTAGATAGAAGACATAGGAGAAAAAATAAATATATTCTAGAGAGTTTGTAGTTTTACAAAATTGAAACCTAAATAACTATTTTTTTATTTATATAAACTTTTCACTTTAATAATAAAATATTTAAGTGTCATTCTAATTATATCACTTCTGTTGTATAGTTATTTTCTAGGTCCTTACATTCTCCCTAACAAGAAAATTTTTCTTTCTCAGAAATTGACTTACTAGAAAAGGAATAAGGATAGGTTTCTCTCATGGCTTTCTTCATCTTGTAAGTTGAGCCACTAAACTTGGCATCTCACACCACAAACTCTAAATTCTAAACTACTTAACTAACATATTTGTCAACACCCGATTTTGTCCGGATAAAAATGAAAATTTTAATTTATTTATATTCATTTTCTTTTAATTCAAAAAAAGAAGAGTTAAAAAGTAATTAAGATTAAAATTAAAAAAATATGAATAAAAAATTAATTAATTGATAATAAAAAAGAAGCAAAAGAAAATAAAAATAAATAAATAAAATAATAAAATAAAATAAGAAATTGAGAGAAGAAAAACATGATGAAAACTGTAAAAAAAATAATAAAATAATAAAAAAAGAAGAAAAGAAATGTGATGTGCCATACTCTTACTGGCACAATAATAATTCATTGCATTTTCATTCACACGGATGGCACCGCTCAACAAGAAAATCATCGTTCAACATTGAAGATCTGGCAACGAAGGATCACAGGTAAAGTCACATTCCACGTTGTGTCGTTTGAAAAAAAAGAAAAGCAAGGTGGATGGGTTACCTACGTAAAACCAGAACACAAACCGGTAAAAAAACCATGTTGGCAGTGCCTATATAAAGCCACTTATGCACAAAAGTGAGGGGGGGAATTCAAAATTGAAATTGAAGAGAATATTTTCGAAGTTCTGACAGATAGAGATACAGAGCTCATCGGTGGAGGAAAAGCAAGAGAAATAAGTCTGCCGAAAGTCATAGAGTTCATCGGAGAAGAGAAAGAACTCACCGGAAAAAGGAATTGTAGCTAAGGAACGTGTTGTGCTTCAACATGTAGATCTTAATTCTTTCAATTTTATGTTTAATTACATATCATGAGTTCATTGTTCATCTTCCATATGTGAAATTGCATCATATCACTCTCGTTTGTATTTTCATGATTTGTTTTATTGTTTTGATTGCTTAAATGCTTTGGAAATGCTCTGGATTTGTATATACTAAATGATGAGTAATGAAATGCATGCATCTCGAAGCTTTTGGTTAGACATTAAGTGTTGTAAACCTTCACTGGAAAACTCAATTACCATAACTTCTGTAACCGTTAATCAAAGTTTGAATCATTTCATGGAAATCTTCCAAAATAAATGGTTTAAACCTTGCACTGAGGATTTTAAGCGTGTTTTGTGAGTTTACATTTGCATATTTGATTGTGTCATTCGTAACTATTCTTATATGTGTTTTTGTGGCACCGAATTAGTCTCGGTGCAATTTCTTATTCATGAATTGGTTTCATTTTACATCACAGTGTCGAATCAGTTTTTGTTTCTCGCCTCATTTTCAAACACCTTCTGTTTTCAAGTTTTAACACCGTCACAACAAAAACCATCACCTCCAGTGTGTTCTTCTATGCACTTTCAATGCAATGGTTGTTAAACGTTGTTGCTTAGAAAGAATTCTACGATAACTGCAAATTCCACTTTACTTTTATGCTACCATTACCATTAAAACTCAAAATTGTCAAATTGCCACCTCAAATCCTCCACCACTGTGCTTTGTTCATCCTATCCTTGCCGCAATTTATCATTTCCTCCATTAAGTTTCTTAGCCACCATTATATTTTTTTTTTGCCATGACGGCTGCCATTTCACTTTCTCTTTTAACTTTAATTCATTTAGGTTAAAACTCTTTCTGAAGAAGAGTTATGAAAAAAGAAACGTGAATGTGGTAATTGGGCTTAGCCCAATAGTTTTTGGTTTTGGTAAAAAAAAAAAAAAACATGATTTTAGCACTAAAATAAAAATAAGAATAAAAAAATAAAAAAATGGAATTGAAAGTGAAATTAAGAAGGAGAATAAGGCACAAAGTAGACTAGATTCATTGACTTTGGTTTATTTATATAAAATTAATAAAAAAAAGTGATTGAAAAAATAAAGAAACTAAAAAAAAACAACAAAAGAATTAAATGAAATAAAAGTTACAGGGGAGTGACATGAGGTACCATGGAATTTGGGTTTGATTCAAGTATTTATAGATTAAAAAATATTAAATGAAATAAAAAAATTAGTGACAATTGTTACGTTTAGGTACGTGACAATTGCTTCAAAGTTTTTATTATTATTTAGATTTAAAACTTTTTTTTACTTTTTGTAATATATTTCTAATAAATTTATATTTTATTAAAAGCACATTTAATAAATTTCTAATATTAATGTTTTTTTTCTTTCTTAGTGTTTCATCTAAAAAATAAAATTCAACTAAATATCTAAATGGCCATACACGTTATTCGGATTTTAGTTTGAATAAATTTTTGATTAAATTCCAAAATGACCATTCGCCGTTATGCGCGATTTAATTCAGAAAAAATGTTAATTTCGTTTGGAATATCAAAAAGGTCGTACCCATCTAACCATATCCAAAATAAAGTTTAATTTTTAAAAAAATAATAAAAATATAAAAATTCAAAAAGTAAAAAATATCAAGTTTCTCAAAACAACTCATCTATCCTCTAAAACTACGTATTTCCTGATTCTTCACTCATTATGGATGTTGATACGTAGGAGCAAGGTCAATCCTTATCGGGTCTTTTAATTTAAAAATTAGTATTTTGTTCTTATTTGTATTTTATTTTTAGGAAAAAATAAATATTTAATAAACCACATTTAATTTTGCTCATTTGATTAAAGGTATTATCTTAGGACAGGCGTTGTGAGGTGCTAATACCTTCTTCATGCGTAATCGACTCCCGAACTCATCTCTGATTCGCAGATCATTTCCTTTTCTCTTTACTTAGTTTTTCTATAGTTTTCCATAATAAACTATGGTGGCGATTCCATCTCTTTTTTTTTGCTATTTTTTTTAATTTCTTTTACGGATCGCCGTCAGCTGTCGTGAGCTAGGTCGCGACAATATTGATAAAGTTAAGTTATATGATGCTTTTAGGCTTATTTTTATAATAAAACCAAATCTTTCTAAGCTTGAAACTTGCTAAATCTTATGTTTTTATAAATAATTTGTTATTTTATAAATAAGTTATTACTTGAGTTTTTCACAAATATTACTCTAAATCCTATTAATTTTTAAAAATAAATGAACAAAAAATATTTGGGTCAAGAAGAACAAGATTGTATCCCCAAGGAGCACACAAGGAAAAAATTGAAATGTTGATGCTGAAAATTAAGCCGAGCTCACAAAATGTTGTCCAGGTCACAAAACTGTATAAAGTTACTTTATGTAAAACACTTTTATCCCTTATTTTTTAGATTGAATGTTATTAATTCATGTCTAACCTAAGAAGGAGAGTTTTGCAAAAAACATGTTTTGAAAAATGTTTTTGACAGTATGCCTAAAAAAGTTGTAATTGTGTGTGACATTCTTCATTAGACCCTACTCTTAAGAAAATTGCTTGTTGGATCGTTTGTCAAGGATAAACTTTGTCTGTTAGCGCCTACAAGACAAAGCTTTGCAAAATGTTAGTAACTTCTCTAGAGTCATTTACTCTCAATTCTTAGCGTATAGTGTTGCATATCTTTGTTTAGGCTTGTAGTGCCTTCTATTTATTTTTATCTTGCATGTTTACCTTGCATTCTTTTGACGCTTCTTGATAAAAGATGGTTTCATCAAAGCTTTAGCGATCTACATTCCTTATAACTTGAAAGACTTATATCCCATGCCATAATGGTAAACTTCTAATGTCATGAGTGATATGATTTAATGTTGATGAGATGTATATCAAAGAGTATCATCTACTAACAATATGGTCATCTAGTGCTTCTTATTTTCACTTTAGCATATGTATATTGTTTGTTAAAGACTCGTCTGACCTTTACAACACTTGTCTATTCTATTAGGAGTAAATGTCTAACGTGGGCTCATATACTCTTTGTTTTTCGTGATTTAACTATGACTTTTACCTTTAACAAGAACATGTTTTTCTATCATGATTAAATATCATCTTGAGTTCTTTTGTCTATTTTCTATTTCACACCAGATAAATTATGTTAGTTACAACGTCCTTGCTTTTATATAACTATATTATTTATTTTATCCTTACTTTACAAATAAGAGTTAGAAAATCTTATCTTTAACTCTTGTGATTAAGTTCACATTTTAAAATATTTGTATCCTATTTAAATAAAGTTAAAACATTAGTAAACAAATCAAATAGTTTTTTAATAAGCATTATGACTAATTAAAATAAAATAATAAGAAGGAGAAGAAAAAAATTAAAAATAATAATTTTAAAATATAATTTATTATAAAAGCATTAATTAATTATTAAAAAATTATTTAAAGGAACCTTTTACTTATATCTTAAATGTAAGAGATAAGAAAGAATAAGAGATAAGATAAAAAACATAAAAAGAAAAGCAGTCACGTGGTTACATTTAATCATAATAAGTTAGATAAATTTGGCTTATAAATATATGAAGTGAAAGAGAATATGAGAAAAAAGATGAAGAGGTAGGATTTAAAAGAAAAAAAAAAAGAGTTGGAGTAAAAGATTTAGTAAATTTTAACCTTCCAAAAACACTTATAACTATATTTTTATTGTGTCACTCTTACCATGAGAGAGTTTATAAATTTATATTTATGTCATTTAATTTATGCATTGATCCCATTATAAAATTATATTTATGTCATTTAAATTTTTGTATGGAGTTGGTTCTCTTTAATTTTATATTTACATGATTTATCTTTAGTTACGGTCTACTCCTCTTTATTAAATTTATATTTAATTTGTCTTCAATTACAATTGGTCCTATTTATTAAATTCATATTTAATTTATCTTTAGTTACACATTGATCGTCTTTATTAAAATTATATTTATATATATATATATATCAGTTAATTTATCTTGAGTTATACATTCATCTTATTTACTAAATTTATAATTATGTTATTTTATTTGTCTCTAATTACACACTAATCATTTTTATTAAATTTTATTTCATTTGTATGTGATATACTAAAACGTATCTAACTTTTACTTAAAGTTCTTATTTTGATTCTTATTTTATTTTGTATTATTTTAAACATCAACTTTTTCTAGTTCAAAGAAATACATATAAAGTAATAATAAAAATAAGGTGAAAGTAAATGTATTTTTATTCAATGAGTTTGTACAAAAGAAAGTTACATATATATTCTTTATTATTATTTTATTGTTGAAAAATAGTATGGACAATATTCAAGATGGGATGAATTTAACATTTAAAGATTTTGGCAAAACTTAAAATTATAGAAGAGTATTTGTATTAACTTTAATTGCAGTATAAAGAGCAGACAATTTCAGTAAGCAAATTTCACAAGCATCATATTTAAACTCAATTCAGCGTATATATATATATGTCAATGACCAAAAATATCAAAATATATTATTATCTATTACCATCAAATTAAATATCTAAAATATATATCTTATTAGACAAACTATAAAAGCCTTAACATTTAGTATATCATATTGGTTCATCTATAATTTTAGTATATTTTTTTTTAGTTATCACAATGACAAGTTAAATTTAATAGTATTTTATTACATTTAATGGTAACTAATTTTTAACCCATTTTATCTTCTAGAAGTACTTGACAAAAGTATTTACTAAATTTTAAGTAATAGCAATTAAAAATAAAAAATATTAATTATAAAGAAAAACTTATAACAATCTATTCATATTTTTTGTTAGTTTTTTTTATTTAGGTTTTAAAAATAATAGAAATATAAATGAAGGCTAACATTGTAATATTCAATTTTTTATTAATTTTCAAATTCAAATTACTAATAGAGGAAGTTACAAATCGTTAAGAAAACTACCTAAAATTTATCCCACAAATTAGTATATGTTAACCAATAAAGGAAAACTAGAGAATCCCGTTATCTCTTGTTAACGCGACGCATTAACTGAAAGCATAAATTTAGATGTTAAATGTAGTAATTTCTAACAAGTTTTAACTGCTATAATTTGTTTTAATTTTAATAAAGGCTTTTATCAAACATTTCATACAATGTCAAAACGGTAGTCATTAAACATAATAAAATCTTACTACATTTAACTTCATATAATCACGTAACGACAATCATTCAAATAATACATTAAAACCATTGTTGAACTAAAAATGGATAAATTTTATCAAATATACTAAAAAAATCATAAAAATATTTTGGACTAAAAAACAATAAAATTATTTATAAAAATGAATGATTTTTTTGTTATACTTAAAAACAAAAATCATCAAATGACCCAAAAATTTAAATTGAAAATTTTCATGGGCTAGCCCCCACCCCATGAAGTGGTTTCTTCACACCCATTCATTTAAATGACTCATTAGTACTTATTTCATAATCCATTTTCTATCCCTATCAAATTTATTCATCATATTATGAGTTCTAATCCCTAATTAGGGATTATTGTTATTTGGTGTGTTATTTCAATATATATATATATATATTGTGTATTTTTATATTTCTTTTGCTCACATTATCTATTACATATCATTATGTTTTCAATATTGCAAAATAGATCGTTCAAAGAAAATTATTTATTTTCAATTTATGAGACATCGTTCACAATAAATAAATAAAATAAAAATAAGCATTTTTAAGTTGTAAGAAAAATTGGAAAAAAAAATACTATAAAGAAGAAGAATCCTAGTATTTGAATACACACCATGCTTTGACTCAACAAGACCCTCACCAATTTCTCTCACAATTAATTAACAGTCAATTCATCCTTTTTCTTCCCACGCACGCTCCATTTTCTCGCGAGAATCTCCTAACGAAACGGAAAAGCGCAGGGGCAAAACCGAAGTTTCACTCAACACTCAGGTCAATTTTCTTCGTCCCTTCACTTTTATTATTTCCTTTCGCTTTCGCCATTTTCTTTTCCTTTCTTTATTTTTTTTCACTTCCTTTCCGCACTATCAGCTACAGAGCTACCACACCACAATGCAAAATTTTTTATGCTTTTTTTTTTTTTTTTTTCAATTTTTAAATTTTTTTTTTTTTTTTTTTTTTTTTTT
>Ga0209700_108962_pt1 | contig 12165 bp, 9 predicted proteins | sample SiratroredBW_FD_187528 | JGI IMG/M metagenome (GOLD analysis project Ga0209700, IMG submission 187528) | Root nodule microbial communities of legume samples collected from California, USA - Siratro red BW (SPAdes) (version 2) | ecosystem: Host-associated > Plants > Roots > Nodule | place: USA...
ACTGAAATTAGTTTTTTTTTTTTTTTTTTTTTAAAAAAAAGTTGCATGGTTTCTCTAACTCTTTAGGATTTTCAGGATTTTAGATGGAGGGGAGAAAAAGTATCCGCCTTCTAGCTTTGTGTTGAATTGTAAAGGTTGTTTTTTTTTTAAATATATTGTTTAAATGCAGAATTTCTAAAAGTTATTACTTGTTCGGATCAACATAATATGTAAACTTGAAATCTAATATTTAGCATTCACGTGTATCCCCATTGTTAAAAATGTTATAAATGTAATATATATATTTATTGTTTGCATTATTTACTTTTCTGATTTCTGTATCTGTTTAACAGTTTCTGCAGTTAGCTACATCCTATAGATGTGTGATCATCATCTTTTAGTTTATGCTGGCTCAAACTCTGTTGGCCTATTTTTTTTTTTTTTTTTTTTTTTTTTTTTTTGTTTTTATTTTTTTTGTTTTTTTTTTTTTTTTTTTTTTTATCATCCATATGATTCAGAACCTGAAAATAGTTTGGCTTGTGCAGGTGATGCATGCACTGGTGATGTTGTTTTGTTTGAGCAAAATGTCTATGAAATGTAAGCTGTTTTTTTATACATTTTTCTATCTCAATGCATGGTAAATGGCAAAGACATCACATGCTATATTTTATACACTGAAACTCTTTTGAAGGCATACATAAAGATTGACATTGAGGACTGACTTCCAAAGGAGAGATTAATGATATTGGTGAAGTTCAATTCTAAATTACAGCCATCTTCCAGTTTCCTTATCAGATTTGATTTTCTCAGGTTCAACATCGCATCCAGGAGTGCCAGTGGTCCACCTTGTGGCAAAAGAATTGTTGCAGGCCGCATAGTTAAAGAAAGCTATGGTGCTGCTAAACAACAGCATACATTTACGGTGAGAATAAATTTAGATAGTTCTCTTTGATGGATACTGACATTATGGCAAAGTATGCTTCTCTTACACAAGGGTATCACTGGCTTGTTTACCTAACTATCAGAAAATCTTTAGAACTACTATGGTTTCCTTTTCTTGGAACATTTTTTTATATACCAATCAAGACGCATATTATCTTTGTCATTATTTTGATTTTCCAGTAACAATATGCTTTTGTACTTATCCTGTTCATAAACAGATTGAAGTGCTCTGGAGTAAAGGAGAAAAGCCTCTCCCTCCCCTTTACCCCCTACTGATTAAGGGTCGAAACCTTTACAGGCTGAAGACTTTGAGACAGGTTCCTCATTTGCTAGCATTTCTCCTTCTGATTTCAATGAACACTATTCCACTTTGAGACAGATTCCTTAAATGATTAATATGGTCTGTGTCCCTAATATTAGAAATGGGAAGATGAAGCAAAAAGGCAGAAAATATTGATGGAAAAACACTCAAGGGGATCTCTTGTTAGGGCGGATAGAGAAGCAAGGATCCAAGAAAAGGAGAGGAGGAAAAATACTAAGGAAAATAGGTACTTGATTTCAGATTTAGAGTATCTTGTCTTCTACACTGCCACTGTTAATAGTACTAACTACTGATTACAAAATAATTTCATGTACTTTCTGCGTTATACATTCAGGGTCTCCAAAAAGGAAGCAAGGAACCAGTGTCAATCAAATTCAAACATTACAAGGTCACAACATCAACCTCAAGGAACAAATATAGTCATTAATCCAGGAAAACCCGAATTTTCATCTCGAAATTCAGGTTTATCTGTCAATATAATGAACGAAAGATCCTCTATTTTAAATAATCCAGCAGCAACTTTAGGAAGAACATCATTTGCTGTTCACAGTATGCCTAATCAGCAAGCTAGAATTGGTGCAAACAATAATTATGCAGACCCCCATTTCAGAGAAAACCTACCTATTACTGTGAACTGCCACCCTAACATGGCTGAGAAGACAACTGGATTTACAAAGAGCATTTATCATTGGATGCCTTTGCAAATGCCTCCCAGCCTCAGCCATTGATGGCCTCCAACAGAGAAAGGTGTAAGGTAAATCAGGTGTGTAAACATTATTCCCGTGGAAGGTGCTATTTTGGGGACAACTGCAAATTCTTACATGATTTAAGACAGAGGGAATGGAAGAATTAAAGAAAAATTATGGGGGCATGATTTCATATGTTGTGCCTTTCAAATGTTCTGTTTTCTTTTTTACTGGAAAATAGAACAAATTGTGTCTTTTATGTTTTACCAGATTTCGTGGTGTTTCCCCTCTTATTGCCAATCCTATTTTCCATCCTCACCTCTTGTTTCCTTCCACTTCAGTCTTGTTAAATACTTTTTCACTGATAACAAGGCAAATGTTCTCACCTTTTTTTACCACTTTACACTTTATTGTCTTCATTATCTCAAATAAAACTCTACAAAAATAAATATTAGGTACTCGTACATAGTAGGAAAAATATAAGATTTTAAAGATTAAAATATAAATACTATCATCATAATTATATCAGAGTAACACTCACAATAAACTTATATTGCAAATTATATATAAAAAAATAAAAGCGGGTTGTTTAAAGTTTGGAACCAAACCTAAAGGTGAAGAAAACTTATTGTGAAGCGAGAATAAGTTAATGCAAATGCAGCTGTTATAATAATCATTTTTACTATACGGTATGACTCCATCATTTTTTACCTTCCCTTCATCACAGGCGCAAAATAATTAAAATACCCACTTTGTTAGTTTCTGGAAAATATTTTCCAAAAAATTTTCAGAAAACATTTTTTAAAACATGAATTTTTATATTTTAGAAAATATTTTTAGAAGATAAAGTTCAGACAATTTATTTCAGAATATAAATTTTATATTTAAAAAGTATTTTTCAAATTTTATTTTTAATACGTATCACTTAAAAAATATTTTTTAATTTTTTGAAATTAATGAGTTATAGGTCACAAATGATGGGGTACGGTGGCAAAAACTTCCCGCACCCCGTAGTATTACGTCAGAAGTTGTCGGATTGAAAAGTTAAAAGTGTAGCATTTGTTTGGTTGTTTTTTACGTAAACTTGTTAAAAACTGATACAAACAAAGAGTTAAAAAAAATTATGAATCCAAGTATTTGTATACAATAGGTTATAGTATCATTGATCAATATTAGTTAAACACTATTGAATCCCCCAATATTAAAAATACAAAATCCATTACTATTTACTAGATTTTCACCGAATTGCTGAAGGCTCAGTTTTTTGTTTCATATAATTGGAAATAGAAATTTTAGTTTCATATAATTGGAAATAGAAATTTTAGTGTATATTTACATTGTTATTTTTTACTTATGTTTTTTAGTCAATAAAAACACTCCCCTGAACATTTTTTGACTGTAATAATCAACATTTCTGCCAAAAAAAAAATAATATAAACTCGAACTGTTCATTAACAAGCAATGATTACGTTAGCTTCGAACACAAGCTTTGCTATTGATGTACCTATCCATCAAAGCAATGAATAAACTTTGTATGTATTAAATGTATTGCGTAGAATAAATACAACCCACCAATACATATACAAATACCTGAGATTGAGATATTTTTTGCTTTAAAAAATAACTTATCACTTTGCTCCATAAAATAGCTATGGAATAATCCGTACCAATACTATAAAAATAAAATAAAATAGCTATATAATACAAGCTAGTATTGGCCTAAATATAGCAAAAACTTTCCCTGATGTGTTCAATGGGTGCAAAAAAGAACAAGAAACTATTTACAACATCCCCCTATAGTTACAAAGCAGAAGCATATTTATTCAACATGCTTCATGTTTATTTATGAGTAAATAATTATCAATTTCCGGCGTACTTTAATGCACAAATATTCAACATTATTTGCTTGGTTCCAGTGTTTTCAACAACCTAGGATGGAGGGGCACTGATTTGGACATTTTAGGCTTTGTAACTTCATTGTACATTACTGACAGAGTTGCTCTTGTTAACACCTTGCATATCCATAGGGGAGTTTGTTATACTACTAACAGAGCCAAGGGTCTGAGAGCTCAACTGTGGACTGGCTGGACAAGCTTCAGGATTACCAGCACTTATGGCATGAATTGCACCTGAGCTTATTTGGGGACTCATTGGAGTTCTTTGACTGATTTGCTGAGGGCTTGCTTGCTGCTGTGCTTGTTGGTTCAATGGTGGAACTCCCATTGATGGAGATCCCACCTGTGGGGGGGAAACAACTGCCTGCAATTGTGAACTTGTTTCTTGCTGCTGCTGCTGCTGCAACTGTTGTTGTATTTGTAACTGCTGTTGGTGTTGCTGCTGTGGCTGCTGCTGTTGGGATTGTTGATGTTGTTGCTGCTGCTGATTCATATAAAGATTCATCCCTGCCATCATTTTTGGTGGACCCATAGGTCCAATTGGCCGCTGCATTGTAGTAGCCCTACCCAACATTGAAAGACTAGCAGTGGCAGGGTGCATTTGTCTGGCACCAGAGATGCCAGCTATGTTTGACTGAGGGGAACCTAGCATGCTTCCACGAGTCTGCTGAACCAATCTAAGCTTTGATAAAATCTCAGCAGAGGTGGAATTTAGCGATCCGGACCTGAATTGTTGGCTTATGGAATTAGTAATATTTGAAGTCTGGCTAAGATTCATTGGGTTCTGACCCATATTTCCCATGCCAGTAATAGAAGTCATTGGTGCTGAGATTCCACTTCCTCCTATTCCTCCCCTTGCACCTCCCATCCCCATAGGATTGCTCATGGGTGCAAGCCCAACTAGGTTATTTCTCAAGTTACCCATTCCCACAGCTGGTCCAAGTCCCATCATCATTTTCCTTTGCAATTGTGGCTGCTGCTGCTGCTGCTGCTGCTGCTGTTGTTGTTGGAACATCTGCATCTGGAGAGCTGAAGATTTGTTAAGCATGTGATTACCTAACGGCATGTTGGAGTTCTGTCCAACTGGATTTAAGTGTGAAAGCTGATTTGTCCCAAGCATCATTTGAGATCTCTGGAACTGGGGATTCTGCTGTTGAACGAGTGTGTGTTGATTTTGTTGCAGCTGCTGCTGCTGCTGTACAGTTTGTTGTGAGTCCAGTTGCTGAGGTCTTGAAGACATTGAAACACCAGAGAGAAGTCCTTGAGAAATCTGTAAGGCTTGGGGGTTTCCGGGTGGCAACATTCTTGGGTTTGTTACAAGATTCTGAGATAGGTTTATAGATGCATTATTTCCAGAAGCTGGTTTTGCAACTTCATTAGATGACTGGCCGGCAACGGATTCTCCATATTGTTGCATTTCAACTACAGCATTATTAGAAGTAGATTGATTGCCCATTGGAAGGTTCACACGGTTTGGTTTAAGTTGGATCCGGTCATCTTCCTTGGCATATCCTTCGTGTATCATCTACAATAGGAAGATTAAACTATTCAAAAAAACAAATTTGCAAAGATATGTTTTATATGGATCTGTCTCGGTTAGAGTGACATACCTGTGAACAGAACTGTTGAGCAAGCAAATCCGCAGCATGCTGATCCACAAATGTGACATAAATCAGAGCAATAAACTTGTAGAAACCCCCTTACATTAATATATGGCAGACAGGAAATTCAAATGTTTGCTCTATTACAACAGTTCTGTTAGAATCTTGTAAATTTAGTAATGGTGGATATTTTGATTAAGTAGATTGATTATATATTTATGTTATTAGCCTAATATAAGGTATCTAAATATTTTATAATTATATTTTTCCCCTATAAATGCAATAATTCCGTTGTGTTCATAACACAATTCATCCTATGCTTTCTTCTCTCTCTCTCTCTCTCTCTCTCTCTCTCTCAACATGGTATCTAAATTTTTATCCTGTCAGTTCCCCCCCACCACTGCCACGGGTCTTTTTAAACCGGAATCCACACCACTAGCATCATCTCCTCAGGACCAACCTATCCTGTGGTTCGTCCAATAACCGTTGGAGGTCACACGCACCAACATGCATTGCCTCTCTCTAAATGTTTCTTTCACGTGCCACCCACATACATCTAACTTCAGATGTAAATCCCTAGTCTTAGGATGTAGGATCATGCCTAACTAAACCTCAAAACCCAACTTGAGGTAAGGGTTGCCCCTCGATTATATTTTCTTTTCATACTCTATCTTATTCAATGTGGCACTGGCACATCAATTTTTTCCAATACACCCAACACTTTTGGGCTTGGTGTGATAAAAATATTGCAGGTGACCCTTTTTAATGAATCTAGGATAGGCTTTATCATCATCTCTGAATGTTAATTTGGACATAACTCAAGCTCATAGAACTACTTTTAAGGTAAAGATTGTCTTCCACTTGTATACTCTATTCAAGTCCTATCTCAAGTCAATGTGGGACTTGGATTTTATATACCTACACACACACACACACACACACACACATATATATATATAAAGATCTACAGTGAAACTTACAGTATTGGGTAATGTGAGGAGATAATCCTCTGCAGCTAGGTAATCAGCCTCTTCAACATCCCCGTAATACAGCGCCACAGTACCATCAGATTTCTCGAATATTATCATCCTAGTTCGCAACCTTGGAATTACAGAAACATGATTTCCTGTATAAAAATGGAATGTCAGATAAGGACGACAATATATTTCCATAAAGCTAGAGAAATTGAAACAAACCTTGAACTACACGCTCAGGCACACAAAAAGTTATGATTCTCATTTTACACGCATTCATACTCCCACCTATAAGTGACTTTGACAAAGAAATTGAATCGTCTATCACTCCCTCATTACTAGTTGAATTGGCAAGATGTGATGCTATATGTTGTGTAACATATGCATTTTGCTTCTTCATCTGAAAATCCTCGACCCTATTCTTCTTGAAGTTAAGTTGATGCCTGAAAGAAGTCCATACCACATTCATAAGAACACAACATGACATTGCCATGTTGTTTCAAAAGAAGAGCAAAGGCTAATCCATTAAAATAAGTCCAATTATCAGATAAAATAAAAACTATAATAATAGATTAAATACACACCACCACAGAATATTTGCATTATTTTCTTAAGAATAAATCCGTGGAATATCAGAAATATTGGATTATAAAAGACATTGAGATGCAGTTTTAAATTCAAACAGAATACCTCATTGTCACCATTTCAATTTTTGAGAACCGTTCAAGCATATTTTGAAGGCCTTGATCAACCAAACCCGAGGTCACAACTGAGGGACTATTTGCATTCAGTGGGACACTGGTTGTACCAACACTAACAGGAGAGCCAACTCCATTCATTGCCGGAGTCTTGGGAAGGGAATTAGATCTCCGTTTTGCAGCTAGTTGTGCCTGTTGTTGTCTTTGGGTAGAATCATTTGATGGAGTTCCAACAGTGGCAGGAACTGAGACCATTGGCGTCTTGTCTTTTTGTGATGTCCCTGGCACAGCAGCCATTGAAGATGGTCCAAAACTAGGTCCTACTGCACCATTGGAAAATTCACCTGATTTTGAAGATAATGGGGAGTGAGGTAATGCCCCAGTCGATAACCGAGGGCTCTGAACTGATTTCCTTTTCTGATGCTGGTCATCTTTTTTTGTTTCTTTCTCTATATGCTGACCCAGGTTCCAGGCTCCCTGAGGGAAATTAGATCTCATGAATGCATGCTGTGGCAATCGTTGCTGAAGCCGCAACTGTTGTGGATCTAATATGTTTGCTTCCATTTCCATTTCACTCTTATTGCGATTTGTCTCTGCACCATCTACTTTTTCCATTTCAAACTGTTCTTCCTTTGCAACCAACCTCATGCCCTGCTGACCAGTAAAGGAAACTGCCCCCATCTCTTGATTCACCCCCCCTTCGAAAACCTGCTGAGGAAACTTCTGAATGCTACCACTTCCATACGGAATACCTCTGGCCAAAGCTTGTTGTTGCAATGTACTCTGCCAATTCATATCTGGTCCTTGAAGAGATTCAACATGTGAACCTATTTGCTGATGCTGCATTGCTTCAACAACAGCAGACGTAGGCCTCATTCTTTTTGCAATATTGGATAAAGGGGATACTTGACCGTCTTGATTATCCCTTTTTCCATGAAGAGAACTATTTGAGTTTGCATGATCAGCATATGAAATCATGACATCTTGTGCAGAAGGAGAAGCCCCTGATGAACTAATAGAAGGAACTGGTCCCTGCTCCTGCAAACTTCTTGGAGTTCCAACTGCCATTGCATATCTTTGTTGATGGGACATCATCGGAAAGTTAGGGATGGAAGAATCAGGTATAAAATTCTTAGGTCTCAAGGCCATGGCAACATTCGGACTAAGATTTTGCATGGATGGATTTTCATGGGTCTGCTGTACAATAGCATTAGATACAGTGTTTCCCGAATCACCTAACCTGCCAATTGAACCTTCTTGCACTCTATCTATGCATACTTTCTTCCCATGAATTTTATTCGTAGAAGTAACAGCAAACTCTGGCATATTCCTTAATCGCTTTCTTGGCAAATTGAGCTGTAACATTAAATTCAACATAATTAAGATGCACACAATACAGAACTACGTTCATGAAGGGTAAAAATTAACTTCATTATACCTTTGCCGGAAGTGAACTTTCACACAGCCGATCTAACTTTGGAGTGGGGTCTAGATGAAGTTTTGGTTGTAATGATTTCAGTATCTTTGATTCAACTTCCTATTATCAATGTGAACATAGCTAAGTGAGATCGATGAAAAAATTATAGGAACTGGTCATTCATGAATGATGCATCACACTCACCATCAGATCACCATATGTCCAAGACTTGTCAGTAATTGATGGAATATCCTTAACAATATTTTCTAATGACATCTTGAGGCATACTTTGCTAACAGTAGGAGAACTTTCTGCAGACACACTACTCCCTTTTTCAGACGAGCATCTTCGATAATCATGCACCTGGAGAATGACAGGATTGATATAAAGCTCAATCTTATAAAAAAAAATGTACATCATTAAAAATTGATATTAAATAGCAGTTTGGAAATGCTAAGAAGCAACTACTGAAGAGGAAAAAAATTGAAAAAGTGCATATAGGAATACATAAGAAGCCCTCTATATAGTCTGCAATCAATATAAAGAGAAGTATAAGACGAGATATCAATATGAACAACATAACCAATTAAACAAACTAAAGCAGAGAAGAAAAATCACGTCCTTTAATAAATTTGTATATGAAAGTAAACTGAAATCTAAATGTTAACTTTAAAAGCAAAGCATCTAAAAAATAAAAAGGCTCACCTCACATACTAGTGCTCCATCAACATATTTGGCAGGTATATCATCAAGAATATCCCCAGGCAAGTGACCTGACTCAATGGCCTGCAAATACAGTATTATATAAAAAAAGACGTAAGTACATGAAATTCTTAACATAAACATACAAACTGAAACTGATAACAAAATTACAAAAAACGTAAATGTGTTGGATAAGCCACAGAATGTGAAGCTACACAAGGAAAGGTCTCAGACAACGTCTCAGGTTCTATTCCAATTTCCAATAAGAGTAATTAATAGTACGTAACAACAATCCTACAATGCCATTGCAGTGTGGAGCAGTATCAGGCAGTTACAAAGACTCCATCAGGTGGTTTTGTTTTGTTGGAGCTGAATAGAAGCCCAGATGTTTGCAATGCATGATAGAGGTGTAAGGTTGATGAGTAACAAGAACCCAATTTGGTCCTTGTTCCAGTATTTTTTTGGGCTCTTTTAGAGTAAAAGAGAGATCGAGCCCTGGTTAGGCCCAAAAGGAAAAACCCTAATCTCCTCTCATTTCCACAGCAAAAACAAAAATCCTCAGTTCTCTCTTTATCTTCTCAACCCAACATGCCTTCTCTCCGCTCACCTTTGCTAGAGACCACCAAATCTCCTTCACTTTTGCTCTTTGCAATTTACTTGTGTGTTCTAATAAGAAAGATATGGTATGGGAATAAATAAATACATATATAATCTAGATATTCCTGATTATATAGGATCAGCTCCTTATTTTATTTCTATAATTATAATAGTATAGATTATGTATAAGAAAATTTTGAAATATCAGTTATCATTGTGCTATCCCATTATAGTGTTTTTGGGGTCAGCCAATATCAAGATTGATAATGATGTTTTCAGCTTTCAGGTAAATTATGAAACTCAATTATGAAGTCATTAAAAAATTGAATGAATCAAGCCAAGACTCTTAAAGTCTAGCATGAGAATCTTGATACAAGCATAAAGTAATGCAAATTTTAAATAAGTACAACATGGTGAATGTCCCACTCAATGATTAGAAATGCTCAGTATACATATTCCAAAAGTGCTGACTGCCGCACTCAGTGATTGTGAGCCTTAGAATTTAAAATTTAAAAATTAAATAACAAGAAATTACAGGGTTCCGAGAGAATTACCAAGAAAAGACTTTCAGATGACCTATCATATGGATGTAACAACTTTGGAAAATCTTGATATTTTGAGTGGTTTGCTGCCTCATTCTGAAAATTCTCAAAATAGTTAACTTCATAAGAATACATATAATAAGGTCAAACTCCAAGATTCTACCACATTTTTGTTATTCCTTCAACTATAGCAAAATAGTAATTGTTGTTTTAAACAAACCTCTGAAGGTTTTCCAATAGAATAACCATCTGCAAACAGGTTCAATGTGAAAGAAGCTTCCCTCTCTGTCAAAACAAGTAACTTAGTAAACACCACAACACTCAAGATTTATAAACCAGTGAGCTATATACTTTGATGGCTGACCTGCTAATGAAAGATTTTCAGATGAAGCAGATGACTGGGGAATTTGAGCAATGTTTTCACCAGCCTCAACAAGATCACTCTGCATCAATAAAGATAGTTAAGGAAATCAAGAAAGCAACTTAAATTCCAAAGATTTAACAATTTCCATTGTTTACATTGATTTTGCAACTGAACTTATTAGTCAAACTACAGATACCATGCCAGGTAAATGCAACACAAGACAGGGTTACACGTCCTTTAAAAGAATAGAACAATCTACCAATCTACTTGCTAATTAAATCCAGAAAACTCAAATTTTTCAAATTTCGCATATTATTAGCCTATCCCTCACAGATCACATCCCCAAAACAGGAAATCAGAAGAACAGACACCTATTAGTTGAATGCTTGTGTAGCATTAGCCAATCCAACCAATTGACGCAACTTATTTACTTGTCTACATCGTAACCGTAAAGTGGCGAAAGTGGCGATAAAACAAAGGACTTTACTTTTGTTAGTAGACAGTGATTTTCACATCTAACCTCCTCCCATAAATTCCGTACCCCAACTACTTCTTCATTATTTTGTGTGTAATAATCTCAGTGAAACGAAAAATAACAATGGATGAAAATTCAATAAGCTTTGATAATAAATAAATAAATGCTGTTTTTTCTATTTTCTTCCATAGGTACCATACGGCCCAAATTTGTTTGAATTTTTGGTTGGGAACAAAAGGAAATCAGTTGAGCTAGGCACATTTAATGCAGTTGAGGGGAATTCAAATCCCAGTTCTACACGTTTTGAGTAACCATTCTTCAAATTCACTTGTAAATTAGAACAACACCCAAAAAAATATTGAAAAAGACACTAATTGACAAGAAAAAAACACAAACTTGGGAATTAATTGAAAGGCCCAGAACTCAATTTGGGATCGTTTATAGGAATATCGAATCGAATTTTGCGCATTGGTGATCTTACCTGGGACTTGGAATTGTCGGATGCGCCTTCGTGCGGTTGGGGAATTGATTTGGGGCGAAACCTAGTGCCGGTCTTGGAGACCTTGAAGGAGACCCCCATGGTGTAGGAACGCAATTTTGAGGGGAATAGTGAAGAGAAAACAAAACCCTAGAAATTAGCAGAAGACAATGAAGGAGGGAGAGAGAGAGTTGAAAGTGGTGTGTTGAGTTGAGTTAAAAGGTTTCAACTCAACACAACACATGTACATATATAGAGAGATAGAGAGAGAGAGAGAGAAGAGGAGCAGTGTCGCACACAACATGCAATGTTCCTTCGATTTCATTTGTGTTCCCTTTGTTTGTTTGCCCTTTCCGCAACTCACATAGGCAAAAAAAGAAAATCTATTATTTGTTCCAAAACAAAGATATTATTTTTCCATAAGAAAAAAAGGCCTACTGTTATACATTATCTTTTTAAAAAATTAAAATTAATTATGAAAAAAAAAATAATT
>Ga0209700_108963_pt1 | contig 12165 bp, 11 predicted proteins | sample SiratroredBW_FD_187528 | JGI IMG/M metagenome (GOLD analysis project Ga0209700, IMG submission 187528) | Root nodule microbial communities of legume samples collected from California, USA - Siratro red BW (SPAdes) (version 2) | ecosystem: Host-associated > Plants > Roots > Nodule | place: USA...
TATATATTGTAATTATTTATTTTATTAAATATGAATTGGATGAATATGAATGGAATGGAATGAATGTTTATGTATGGTATGATGTAGTATCAATGTTTGTGAATGATGTGGTGTGTGATCGAGACATAGTATCTTCAGGAAAGGAGATACCCGTGTTGAGATTATTAGGATGTACATTGTTTGGGGACTCCTAAGGATGTATCCTGACTCTACTGGTACATTGGATTCACATGGATGAAGATTACCAGTTCGTGAAGAGTCGAAGGAGGTTCATATGGTCCTTTCCGAGGTTTGAAATATGAGCCCGATCGGAATAGGACATATGGATTAACCCTGTGCATACGGGGATCCGAGGTTTGAAATATGAGCTGATCGGAACAGATGGATGGTATATGACAGGTGCACACCTCTTGAGTCTAACTCAATGCACGAGTCTTCCGGAAGTAGAGAGTCTAGTGTCTTTGTTTGTGCGTCCGTGTGTATGTATGATGTGAGATGAATTATGAAAGATTGAATTGTTGTTGTTTTGTTGAGATAGAAATCCAATTTATGAAAATATATGTTTTTTTGAAAACTCTCTAGCTTACCCTTCTTTTTGTGTGTTGTTTGTTTTGTTTTTTTTAAAACTGCGATAATCGTGTATATTACACGGGAGCAGGGATTTGACAGGTGGTGTGAGTCCTAGTGAATTGTGATGGAGAAGCTTCATTTTATTTTATTTGTAATTTTACAAAGATATTTTATTAAATCTTATGCGGAGAAGTATAATTTGAAATACATGATGAATGTATGAATTTCTATATTCAAGTTTATTATATAAATTTTTTATGCAATAAAGTTTCTATTATATGAAAAATATGGGATGTTACAAAAACAAGATAAACCATAACAAAGTAAAGAACAAGAAATAGGACAAAGAAACTTGGAAGATAATGATTCGACAATTGTCAACACTTTCTACGAAACTGAGAATCAACAACTAACCTTAACTCTACAGTATTTTTAATTACTCTTTCTAACTATCCAAACATTTATTCATCAATTTATGAATAATTAAGTGGAATGAACACAAAACAATATTGCAAAACCCCAAAAACAATAACATGCACTCTAACCATAATTTTAGATGTAAATAGAGAAAAGAAAATGAAATTCATGAACAGAAACAAACAAAGAAACTAAAATCAAAAAGGAAAAAAAAATCAAAAGTGAAAACAAACATGGAAGAATCATGGTGAAAGAAGCATAACCACTCCCAAAAACTTAAAGAAATCGAAACCTTTTTTTCCTATCTCTATGCCTGGAAGCTTTTCAACAAAAGTAAAATCTAAAGTACAAAATGAAAGTTGAACGTTAAATCTAAAAATCTCTCAAAGTTGAAACTAAAATCTAGAAAAGTACATTTTTCAAAATTTTCAACATTATAGCTTTATAGCCAATGCCAATGAAAATTTTGAAGTTTATGTAACTGCACTTGATTCATTAAGTTACCATTTGAATTTTAGTATTTGTTTAGTTGAAATTCCATTTTTGCCTTATAAGTTCTAATTATGCCTTTTGACAAAAAGGCTCCTAGATTTTCCAATTAATGTCTTTACTGTCCAAACAGGTCTCATCTTTTGTACGTCTGCTTCAAATTTTATTTATTTTTTCTACTTTCAACAATTCCATGAAAAATTTATACTGCATCTGAAAATTTGTAACAACTGACACCAATCACACCTTAGAAAAATAAATGACAATGGGTTTTATTCCTTTTAAATATTAAAATTACAAGAAAAGAATAGATGAGTTTGGGTGTTGGCCTAGCCTAATTATGAATTCCTTTTATGCCTCCTCCACCCCTTTAGAGTTCCTCTATATATAACCCATTTTTCCTATCTAAAAGTGATAAATATAAATTAACATATATGATATAATTCTAAATCTCCTAACATAATCCTAATATTAAAAGAACTAACAATAAAATCTTATCTTAATTATTAAATAATAACTAACAATTAAATCTTATCTTAATTAATAAATAATAACTAACAATTAAATCTTATCTTAATTAATCTTTTTTTGAAATCTCATGGGACATAACAATACTCGCCCCTTCAAGATTCACCTTCTTCGCAAGGTGGAAAGAAGGGAAATGGTGTTGAATATCCGAGGTCAATTTCCAAGAATTTTCGAACTCAGGGAGATCCTTCCATTGAATCAAAACTTCACATTGTCCTACTGTGTTTTGTCGCTTTGCTAGAACTTGTGCTAGTTCGACCAATAATTCCTGATTTGTTATAAGTGCATATGGTAGGGATTATGTTGGAGTATCTGGTTTTATACATTTCTTAAGAAGAAAGACATGAAAAATTGGGTGCACAAGAGTGGAATTTGGTATTTTGAGTTTGTAGGCTACCCTCCCAATCCTTTCTAAAACTTCATAGGGTCCACAAAATTGAGCACTTAGTTTTTTATTTAATTTCCTTGCCAAAGTCTTAATGCGATATGGTTGAATTTTAAGAAAAACCTTGTCTCCCAATTGAAATTCAACTTCACATCTTTTCTTGTTGGCATACATCTTCATCCTTAGTTGTGCTTGGTCCAAATACATCTTTACTTCATTCAACATTAAATTTCTTTCCTGCATCAGGCCCTGAATTTTTTCTATGGTTGCACCTCCTTCTCCTCTCAATAGTGGAGGAGGATACCTTCCATATAGAGCTTTGAATGGTGACATTTTTATAGAACTATGGTAATTGGTAATTGGTACTATACCAATACTCTACCCATGGTAACCATTTTGGCCACTGTCTTGGTTTATAACCTGAGAAACACCTTAGATAAGTTTCAACACATTTATTGACTGCTTCACTTTGTCCGTCCGTTTGAGGGTGGTACACTGAAGTCATCTTGAGTTTAGTGCCAGCTTCCTTGAAGAGTTCATTCCAAAAAGTTCTCATGAGAAATATGTCCCTATCTGAAATGATTGAGGTTGGAAACCCATGTAATTTAACTATTTCTTGCACAAACAGTGTTGCTACCTCCTTCGCCATATATGGATGAGAGAGGGCAAAAAAATTAGCATATTTTGTCATCCTATCTACAACTACTAATATTGTATCTTTGCCTTTTGCTTTGGGTAAACCCCAATGAAGTCCATAGCAATGTTAGCCCACACATTTTCTAGAATTGGTATTGGTTGGAGTAATCCAGCAGGTACTAAGTTCTGATGTTTATTACGCTGGCAAACTTCACACTCTCACACCCTTTCCGTAATTCATAGTTTGGTTGCAGGCTTCGATTCTGCAACAAATCCTAGATAATGCTCACCAGCTTTGGGTCTTTTTGAACTTCTTTTTCTATGTCTTCTAATTCTGTTGTGGTTACTATTGTCATAGTTGAGAATTGTATTTTCCTTGATAATGCATCTACCACTTGATTTTCTCTTTCAGCCCAATATTTGATGTCAAAATCATATCCTATTAATTTGGATACCCAATTTTGTTGACTTTCGCCTCCTAGCCTTTGATCTAAGAGAAATTTCAGGCTCTTTTGGTTTGTATACACTGTAAATTTATGTCCCCATAAGGTAATATCCCAAATACTCTATTTGTTCTTGTTCGAAACGACATTTTTTCTTGTTAAGGTGCAGTTTATGTTGCCTCAATACCTCAAAGATTTGTTTTAAATGTTGCATGTGTTGTTCTTGATCCAAGCTATAGATCAGGATGTCATCAAAGAACATTAATACAAACTTCCTCATATATGGTTTAAGAATTTTGTTCATCAAGGCTTGAAAAGTTAAAGGGGCATTGGTAAGCCCAAAAGGCATAATGAGGAACTTGTAGTGCCCTTCTTGCGTTCCAAAATTTGTCTTTTAATATCTTCTTCCTTCATTCTTATTTGATGGTACCTAGATCTTAAATCTAGCTTTGAAAATATTTTGGTCACTCCTATTTCGTCCATAAGTTTCTCAATGAGTGGAAATGGAAATCTATTAGGGACAGTCACCTTGTTTAGTGCCCTGTAATCTACACAGAACCGCCATCCGCATTCCTTTTTCTTGACTAAGATTATGGGACTGGAGAAAGGACTGGTGCTCAGTTGAATAATGTCTTATTGCAACATTTCGTCCACCATCTCATTTTTTTGATGCATCGGGTATCTGTAAGGCCTAAGGTGCAGAATTTGTGCTCCTTCTTTAAATGTGATGGCATGGTCATGGTCTTGTTGAGGCGGTAATCCATAGGGTTCCTGAAACAAGTCTTCATATTCTTGTAATAGTCTTTGTGCATCTGTGGATAGTTGTGGGTTGTCTTTAATTGCATCGATAAAGGAAACCGGAGTGACTAGGTACCATTCTTTATTTCCTTTTAGTGCATTAAGGGTAGCCTTCCATGAAGCCTTACTTCGACTTAAGGATGGGTCTCCCCTTATAACATAATTTTTTTCTTCCACCTTCCAACTGATCATCATTTCATTATAATCTCCCACGAATTTGCCTAAACTTGTCATCCATCCAGCTCCTAACACTACCTTTGTTTTTCCCAGCTCCATGACGAAGAAGGATTGGATTATTTGTATTCCCTGAACTTCTATTTCGACCCTTTCACATCCTAGATTTCCTTTCTCGATGGTTTCATTCCCAACTTCTACTTGAAACTCCCTTATTCTTGTAGTTGGAAGTTGTAGTTATTGGACGATTCTTGTTGCAATGAAGTTTGTAGAGGCTCCTGGATCAATAAGTATAACAACTTCTCTATCTGGTTGCTCTGTTTTCCCCTGGGATTGTCTTTGTCTTTCTTCTGTCGTGAGTTAAACCCCTATTCTGTCAACCGTTTTAAAATTAACTCCATGTTCCTAGCTTGTTCTATGTGGATTTCTTCTAGTCTTTTCTCTTGATGTACGTGTAGTTCTTCTAGCCTTCATTCTAGTGATTTGATTCGATTCTCCATAGCAGTGGTTTGGCGGGTGGAGCTCACCATCCAAAAAGGTAATATCTCAAGATCATGCTCTAATACCAGTTGTAACAATTGGCACCAATCACACTTTAGAAAAATAAATGACAATGAGTTTTATTCCTTCTATATATTAAAATTACAAGAAAAAAAATAGATGAGCCCTGGGTATTGGCCTAACCTAGTTTTGAATTCCTTTGATGCATTCTCCACCTCTTTAGAGCTCCTCTATATATAATCCTTTTTCCCTATCTAAAAGTGACAAAGATAAATTAACAAATATGATATAATTCTAAATCTCCTAATAGAATCATAATATTAAAATAACTAACAATAAAACCTTATCTTAATTATTTAAATAATAACTAACAATTAAATCTTATCTTAATTAATAAATCTTAATTAATCTTCTTTTTCTAAAATCTCATGGCACGTAACAAAATTCTACAACACTATGATTAAGAAGTTTACTAAATATATATTTGAAAAATAGAAAGTTAACATGGTTTTTACTAAAGTCTCTAAATTCTATAAAAGCTATAAATCTCTATGAAAAAATTAGGAATAAGAATAAAAACAACACTTAGAATATGTGATCATCTCAAAAAAATGTGGATAAAACAAGTTTTATCAGCCTGCGATTGGGCCAGCGACTGGGCCAGACACATATGCCCAAACCCGGCCCAAGTTCAAAAATTTTGTAAACTGTATTTAAAACACTCTCACTTTCATTTTCATACCATAGAGCATCGTTCTTCATCAGTACATAATATTGAGCATCATTGTTGAGTGTTTCTAACCTATTTCAACTCCTACATTGGCATATCAAGAGGTAAGTTGTTTTAGATTAATTTGTCAGTTATATGAGTAGGTTTGAATAACTGTTTAGATTTAGCAATGAGTATAACATTTATTTAGAGTTTGGTTGCTTGGTATGGCATTGTGATGATTATTGTTAACAATTTTGAGCAATTTTGATTGTTTGAACAGAAAAATCTTTTTGAAAATATGTTCAATGCGTCCAACTCACATTATTTGAGCCCGGCGCTGCTTTTTGTGTTTCAACAATCCTTGTATTGAATTGTGTTATTATCTGTGTTCTTGGAATTTATTGACTTGTGCAAATGCCATCTAAGAAGTAAAAGCATGTGGAAGGTCAATCCTCTGGGAGACAGCAGAGAAAAGGACAAATTTACTCAAAGAAATGATGATGATAGTAATAATAATAAGGTTTTTCTGTCTCCAAAGGTGAAAAATGCCAAAAAGAATTTACATAAATTCATCACTAATCAAAATTGGTCTCAAATCTCATCTTTGTTCCAGAATTTTTCTCTAATTTGGTTAGTGTTCTTTATTAGACATTATATTCATATATTTTTAGTTTGTATTCTCTTCTTTGAGTAGCTTTCGGATTTTCTGAATCGCTTAAAGTATTCTCAAGTTTAATTTTTGTCTTACCTTACGTTCTTGAGTCATATGTTTATTTAAATTTCTTTCTTTGGAGTGAAGTTACTTCAGCTAATTAATGATTTTTGTGTGGTATATGTACTAAATGTTTTTGTGATTGATTTTCCAAGACTATGCCTACAAGTGTTATAATCTTGCAAGGATCTTAGAACGATTGATAAGTCAAGACAAAAAAGAAAAGCAAAACCAACCTTTACATTACGGAAGTCTTAGGCCAAAGTCTACCCAACTTGTGAAGGAAACACAATTAAAACACCTAGGACCAATTGAAGTTAAGTCCTACCTGAATCATATTCAAGAAAAATCAAGCAAGAAAAGTTCCAAAAAAATGACAAATTCAATTGATTTAAGATCTACACCAGATTGTTGAATTATACACAACACTAACTCAACATCTTTTGCATATAATTTACGTAACTTTATTGGTAAGTTTACACCTTGTAAAGTTTCCTATAAGTTCAAATTTCTTAAGTGTTTTTCTTGATTTTTAAGATAGGATTGTCACGTTTTATTCTTTTGGTTTAGTCTTCTTGTTTTGACTGTTTTTAACTTGTCATCTAAAATTCCAAAATTTTGGTCTACTTATTTTCTTCTTTCTTCGCAATCTTAAGCAAAAATTAAAGAATTGTATTATCATACCAAACTTGGTAAGACACTCAAAATAGAGTCTAATTATACTTGGAACGAAAATTGAAGAGTATGACCAAACATTCTTCTTATTGAGCGAGAGACCTTCATTTAATTCTAGTTAAAAATACTATTTCTCCGATTTCTTGTGAGAATCACATTTGTCTTCTTTTTTATATAATGACCACCACGGCTTGTGTAGCCAATTCTTTGTTTCCCTGTAATATCTCTAACAAGTCTACATCCTTATTTTCACCTAATGAGATTGCAAAGGTAGAAGAATTGATGGCATACACATATTTAAAGAAAGAGAAAAGAGATATAGAAGGAGGGATAGAGAAGAAGAAAGAAGACCATGAATATAAGAAGAAAGATATATGATGCTCATACTGCTGAAAAAAAATATATAATACTTATATATTTATATATACATGTATATGTCATCATCTGATAGAATGCTAATTATGGGTCATTCTAACATCTCTTCTATATTATTATGCATGTATATGAACCAACCATGATACCAAGGTAATATTTACTTTATTTTCTTTAACTCAGAAATTGCACAAGGAAATATTTTTTAACATGTACATTGGGAACACAGACTCCTTTGCAATCTAATAAATTATGAACTAAAAGCACACGCAATAACAAATTGTGAACACGACAGTGCAGGCTATTACAATTCAATCTAATAAAAAATTCTTCCTCTAGAATTTAAAAAGAAAAATGTGCACTTTTTATTTTCTTTTATACCTCCATAAAATTTATTTTGGAATATGGAATTTTTTGAATATATTTTTACATTATGAAAATTTTTACACTTGCATAATGATATTCTATGTTATTTTGGAAGTTAAGTTTTCCAAAATAAAACAATAAGTTTTCCAAAATAAAACAAAGAAAACCTCACAACCTGCCCAAAACCTAGGCTAGAGGGACACATGTAGAAAGTAATTGATACGGTGCAGGAAGCAATTGTTAAATTTATCAACAATTAGTTAGCGGGCCTAGTCCTAATATTAGGAATGTGTATATTGAAGTAGTTTTTGTAAGTTAGGTGGTAAAAGTTTTTTTCTTTAAATATAAAATTAAGGCTATTTTACATTTATGTTTGGATTTTATCTTTCAAAAATACAACATTTGAAACAACTTTTAAAACTTAATTTTTAACTGTTAGTGGAAAAATTATTTTCACGAACAAAGTGGAAATCTAATTTTTCTAACCAGTATTACTGAACTCATGAAAATACTTCAAAACATGGGATTAACCCAATATATCTTAACTTTTGTAAAAGAAAACTCACATTCGTAAACTTAGATCTAATATTTAAAAACTACTATTCTCAGATTGTTTGGATATTGAATTTGAAGATCTGTTTTAATTTTAACATTATGGAATATTTAGATTTGTTTTGCAATTTAGTTTTTGTGTTCTTGAAAGAAAACTCAATACTTTTGTTTTCACCTATAATAGTCTTAGGGAATCATTATATTAGTTGACAAAGAAAACGTAAATCCACACCCTTTCAAAAATCAAGAGAAAATTATACATTTCAGTAATTAAAAAAAAACCTCAATTAACATTAATGTCTGATATACGACAACAAAACAGGACAGGGAATTGTAAGATGATAATAACAAAGAATGTGCTTGAGCTTACTAGACCAGCTTCAAATTAATTTCAGCAAATCTGAAGAGCAAAAGCATTTTATGTGCGAGCAGTTTAACACCTTTCATGCCATTTAGCAATCGTGGCAAGTAGGCTGCCTGAATTACTACTCAATAATCATATACAATTCCCAATTCCTCAATCAAAACTGGTAAGATAAACATTTGACAAACTCATGATAAAACGTATGAGGGAAGGGTAATGATTTTCGATTAAAAATATCACAAAAAAATTAAAAAATGTATCAACCTCCGCGAAAAAATCCGCATACTGATTAAACAAACATGGTAGCGAAAATTAGTGAAAAGGTTGAAAGAGATCAGTATTGGGTGCTGCATTCATCTCTAAGGCACAGGTTAAAAGCCAAAGAGCCAAACTCCAGACCCTCATGTCACAAGACAGATAAACCTAACATACAACAAAATCATCGATAGATGCAAAAATCTCGAAACAGAATCGAAAGGGGACACAAAGGTTGCAACCTAATATTTCGCAACCGTCGAAGCACAGTGACGCCGCTCAAAAACCCTAAGGACGAATTAGAGTGAGGGATTGGAGAGAGTATATATAGGCATCAAGGGATTGAGAATGCAATGTCACTGTTACGGCTTTTGGGCCAGAATGTATTGGACTCTTTCCAATGTAGCCCTGTTGCCACAAATATTACCGTTAAAAACGTAAATATTATTGAAATGATAACCTAAACCTAAATATTATTCATTGAAATTATAAAGAAAACTCATAAATTCGAATTAAAAAATATAAAAAAATAGTATAAATTGCACACACAAATTCGTGAATTTATTGGTGATAAAAATGTGTATTAATTATTTAATTAATTTAGTTTAATAGTCTATATAAAACTTAACAATCAAATAAGTTTAAAAGATTAAATTTCCCACAATTTCAGTTTTTTTTAAACAATCAACACCTAGGTTAGAATTCGATCTTGGGTAACTGAACTCTAACATATATTTCAACTACGATGGATTTAAATGGAGATCAGAATTCAATTCCTAATAAATTGAATTTTGACCATAGACAGTAAACAATATTATTTATATAAATATTGTAAATAATATATTATTTAGATAAATATTGTGAATAATGTTATATAAAAAAAATTTGCAATATTACTAAGTGGCAACAAATTTCTAACAAATAGGAAAAAACGGAGATCAGTATACAAAAAATATATATATATATATATATATATATATATATATATATATATATATATATATATATATATATATATAATTTACATCAATTTTAAGCGTCACTCAAGGTCATTTACGTTTCTCTCGAAGAAGAGAATGAACTCATTTTTTGCATTTTGTTTTCTAACAGTTATGAAGAGAAATCTATAGAAAAAAATTAGATAGATTATGTAATTTAGTTGGATAAAAGTGCTAAGAGGAGGGTTCAATATCTTTTTATTTTATTTTTACTCAATTATTATGTTTATTATTGAACTATTATAATTTTCTTAATTTCTAACTAAATTTTTAGTTACATAAATTTTATTAATTTAAATTTAAAATATAAATATATATATTAGAAAGTGAGTTTAAGTTTAATTAATTTTTACAAAACTGGCTCTTAAAATGAGTGTTATCCTATTCTTATATATTGTAAATTGATCATATCTCTAGTCGGTGTAGAATTTCTAACATTTATCATCTTCTTACATTGAGACATTAACATCCCATATGTAGGACTAAATACTTATGGATGGTCCTACAACAATTTAATAACGAATAACATGATAAACCAAACAAATTTCACTAAGATAGACTATAATCCTACATTAGAAAGTAAGTTTAAAGATATCTACTTATCTTATTTTATATTACATTTTCATTCATATTATTTGTATAACGATACCTATTATTGTTCTTAAAACATTTTACTCATATAAATGATGAGCTAAATAAGAAAATGTATAAATTGAGAAATAAATTAGAAAATATTTAAATATATAATATTTTATATCTAATCAAATGACTTCATATCAATATTTAATTTATGTTCATTAATTAATCATGAATTTATTAATAATATGATGACATAATCAAGGTTTATTATTATTATTGAATGAGATATGTATTATATTTCAAATTATACATTTAATTATTAAACTTTTGAAATTTTGTAAATTTTTATTATTGTGTTTTTAATTAATGTCATTATATGATTAATAATAATGTTATTTCTTTTAAATTTGAAACTCCCACGTAATTGACTTTGGATTTATATGTGGGTGTTTTTTTTCATGTATATGTGTGTTTTATAACGTATAATCACAATTCAATTATATGTGAAAAAAAGTGATTAATAATAACAAAAATTGGAAAGAAGGAAATCATTTTTATGCATGAGAGAAAATTTTGGTGAAGTTTACACCTAGCAATTACATTGCATATCATCTCCAATCTCTTAAAGTATTATTATCAAAAAAAACAAATCAGTAAAATATCAGAGATAATCAAGGAATGTCAGATAATATTAGTAAGAATATCACAGATAATCAAGCGAGTATCAGAGAATATCAGTAGAATATCAAATATATTTATTTAGAATAATTTCTATATTTAATTTCCTAGAATTCTATATTAAGTGAGCTATTATAAACACACAAAAAATACATTCAAGAAAAACCTTCTTCCATGTTATCATATTCTTTGTTTATTTTTTTTTATAGTTATCATATCCTTCTCTAACATTTCCTAACCCTCGATACCATCATAAGATGGTATCAGAGCGGTGTTAGATCCTAGGAACTTAGAAACCAACATCATTGTTCCATTACCCCTCACAACCGAAAAACACCAAAAAAAATAAAAATGTCATTTTCAAATGATGAAATTAACAACAGCATGAATCAAAATCAAAATAACTCCTTAACCATTACTGATGAGTTAATTTTGCAAATTGCAAATATGCTTCGTAATGATTTCTAACCCCTCACAACCGAAAAACACCAACAAAAACCAAAAATGTCATTTTCAAATGATGAAATTGGCAGCAGGATGAATCAAAACCAGAATAACTCCTCAACCATTACTGATGAGTTAATTTTTCAAATTGCAAATATGCTTCGTAATGGCCTAAGGATTCAGCAAACACAAGCCAATCTTGACAATTTGTCAATTGGTTTCAAATTAAATGGAGACAATTATATATATATGGGCAAGACTCGTGGAGAAAGCTATCAGTGACAGAGGAAAGAAGAGTCATCTGATAGGTATACCCTCGGCACCAGAAGAGACATGATCATAACCGGAAGTGATATAGAAGAAATTGTACAACTAAGGAATAACTTGTTTAGAGAATTTGAAATGAAGGACTTAGGTGGACTAAAGTACTTCTTGGGAATAGAGGTTCTTTGCTCAAACAAAGGGATCTTTATTTCCAGAAGAAAGTACATCGTGGATTTGCTTGCAGAAATAGGAA
>Ga0209700_108964_pt1 | contig 12163 bp, 4 predicted proteins | sample SiratroredBW_FD_187528 | JGI IMG/M metagenome (GOLD analysis project Ga0209700, IMG submission 187528) | Root nodule microbial communities of legume samples collected from California, USA - Siratro red BW (SPAdes) (version 2) | ecosystem: Host-associated > Plants > Roots > Nodule | place: USA...
TAAAAAAAAAAAAAAAAAAACTAAATATGTAAGTGAAGGAAGTGATATGAAGTATAGTTACATACAGTGGCATTTAGTGGCTTCTTAATGGCGTCATGTTTTGTCGTAGGAAAGGGTAGTCGGTTTAGTGAACATAAAGACAACTTCCTATGTTCGTGTTTTTATGGAAGTCGAGACATGTTTATCCACACTTAAAACCTCAAAGAAAAACATAAAGAGATTCAACACTTTTTTACTGTTATTCAACACTTTTTTACTGTTATTCTTTCCATTTTGATATTCTTTCTACATAGATACATTTACCAGCTTGCAAATCTTGAAGTAGAGCTACTATATTTTATTTATTCATTTACTTACAAATTTTCATTGAAGGACGAGTTATTTAGAGCTTTGTAAAATGAATACAAGAACAAACAAATAATTATAGGACGTAAATTCTGGAATCTGAGAATAATAGTAGTAGAGATCTGGTGACGACGCTCACTGTGACGTAAACAGATTGTGTTAGTGTTTAGAAATCAAACCAAACCCTATTTTAAAAGCCAAACAAGTTTGAGTTTGACTGTCATAAATCATAATTTCAAACATCACATTATATTATAATATTCCAAATTAAGACTTTGACTGCCGTCCATTTAATAAACTTGCCTAAACCACCAAAAAGCGTGTACTACTACTCTACTCCAAAACTAATCACAATTTTATACTACTGAAAAAAAAATGTATTTTTTTATCTATTTGAAGTGGATTAAATTTAAGAAAACTTTAATTCAAATAAATATAATATATCATACATTTCTTTATGAAAAAATAGATGATCAATTTTTTAGCAGTAAGTCATAGCTTAAAATTATGTGGGAATCAGATAAATAAAATGACCATAAATATTTAAAAATTAAAAATGATTGGACACAATTAAACACTGAAAGTTTGAACATAAGAAAAAAAAACAATCGAAGAAGTTATAAGAAGGAAGTAGTAATTTATAGGTGTCCCATGCGTTACTGGAGCTTAATTAGATAAACAAAGGACGTTTGTCGGTATATGTTGCTTTCGATCAATACGTTTCACAACTGGCATAGAACACGCACAAATATTTTGGCCCACCACACAGTACAACGTAAATTAAACATTCTTTAAAATATTGAAACAAAAATCCTCAATACTTAAAAATTAAGAAATAAAACATTGTAATCTTTCATTTTTTTTAATTAGGCTAGTTTATCTAAATGTTCGTGTCAACTAGAAAAGCTTCTAAGTTTTTAAATTATAGTACCTTTTGGAGGACGAAAAGGAATTGATGAGTGACTGTAATAACGACGATGAGGTGTGAAGTGTGAGCTAAATGGAAATGTGTTTCAAGGAAGGTGCTCCAGGGGAATTTTGCTAGTAGTTAACATAACTAAACACGTTTTAAGTTTTTTTAAAAGGAATAATGTAAACTAAGAAAGATGAAGATAGAACTTCCACATAACTCTATATCCAATAAGATGTGAATGATTTGAAAAATATAAAAAAAAAATAGTGATAGAGAAATAATTATTATTATTATTATTTTACTAAAATAGATTTACAAAATATGTACACAAAAATAATGCATGTATATATATAGCTTTTTATTATAGCTTTAGCCCTTAGAATTATACTCAGAAAAGTACAGTACACTTGGAATATGTATATAAATATAACGAATATAGACCGTTAGCAGTGAAACATGGTAAAGATACCTTGGATCTTCTTCTGTCTCATAATGAAATCACTCTCAAAAGACTTATTGGTAAATGTCGGTAACATGAAAGAAATTCCCTGGCTAACAAGTTTATTAGAGCCACCTATATTTATGTTTTGAAGCATGAAGAGATTCCTTGCGACACTTCTTCATGTTGTCAACTTCAATGAAGTCTTTTTGGGAATTATTTTATTGGAGTGGTAGAAGAAGATTAATTATTATCACTGGTTCACCTCTTGTTGCTTGTCATGTTCATCAATCTAGAAATAGTTATGTTGGTATGATAATGAGATTGAAATTTGAAGGCTTAAAATTGTACACTCTTTTATACAAAGTGTACCGAACCCACTCTTTTCGGTTTTCACCACTGTATGGCAAAATGGAAAAGTTCATTGTAGTGGTCAAATTTAAAAGTGGTAATTGCGGCATTATTAGGCAAGGTTGTACGGGTCAGCGTGGATTAGTATCACATGCTGTTCAAAAACCAACTACACCGTCCAACGGTCTCATCCAACGTATGCATATTATGTTAAATGTTAAAGAAATCCTTTATATTATAATTATGTGAAAACAACATTTTTTTTATGGTTCAGATTGTGTGGAGTATTAGAAGATTGTGAATCGTGATCCAGTCAGCATATATATCCAATGACGTGACCATATTGCAATGTTGTGTAGCTAATCAACCCGAACCTCCTAGAAGAGTCACTGGATTGAATAATTTTATCAAGGACCAATTGCAGGGATATAACTTCTGAAGTGACGTGCGAAATGAGAAAATATAGGATAATTTTCCTTCGGATTTCAATTAAAATACTCATAAACTTTACTCATTAAATCATATGCAAATACTACTACACCTTTATTTTATCACTTCATCCATTTTTTGCCAATTTCAATCTATGATAAGGGACAGGACCCAGAAGGATCGCTAGCTAACATCTAAAGTCAAGCTAATGCAGATATTATCTAAGATAAAGCTTTAGTTATTAGTTTCACTTCCATATTTTTTTGCCACTGAATTGAAAAACTTTCTTAAATCCTCCTTGACTTGGCTTTCTGCAAATGTATACTCAATAGAATTCCTTGAAAGCTCAAACATTTCCCTCCTTCCCAGCCCTAATAAATAATCAATGAGGCATGTGGTCAGCAAAAGCTGGTCAATTAATTAAAAAGTACTGCCTGCAAAAGTAAAGTGAAACGTACCAAATGAATCAGCAGCAAATTTGTATTCCTCGGTGAGACTGGTAGAGAACACACCCGAGTCATCAGTACACAGGACTAAAGGATGTTCTGCTTTGTACAAATAACCTGCACCAGCAAGATCATGAAGTTAAAAGAGAGTTTTTTTTTTTTTTTTAATGTAGATCCCCTGATATATACAACAACTCTGAAATTACTTGACAAGTGGTTGAGGATAAGAGTATGATTATTATATAGACTTTCAGCTTAGTAGCTTATCTGTCTAAACATACCTAGATACTTTGGATTGATAATCCTCTTGGTGATAGAACCATTAACTTGTTTCTAACCCACAAAAGTCAGATTTTTTCTCCAACAAGAAGAGATGAACTTCTCTTGCAAAATGTTAAGAGCATTACATGCTGTAATCACTGTTAAGAAAGTCAAAACGGGTCTCTTTTGTTTATGTGTGTCCCCTGAACACGTTAAAAGGTTTGTTTCCTGAAAACTTGAACAGAACATTTGAAGAAAACAGAAGAGGAGAAAAAGTCTCCCAACTGTTTCTGTTTTTTTGCTTTTAAAATACTGTTTCAGAAAACTATTTCGTCACTTAATATAGGTTTTGGGAGAGAAATTGATTTATGGGTAATATGTTATTGTCTCAGAAAACGATTTTTGAGAAAAAAAAAAAAAAAAAAGTTAGAAGAGGATCATACATGCCCAACTTCTGACTTCTCCAAAAGTTCTTCTGTCTGTTAATGTTTTTTCCCGACATAAAAAACAGAAGCTAGCCAAAATCTAAAGTCACTTTCAAGCATACAGCATCTTCTTTGTGAAGTTAAACTAACGGTTCCTCCATTGATTCTATATTTATGATCACCAACTTCAACTATAAACAAGTGGCACCTACCAAAAGGGTGAACATCTATGGATGGAATGGTCAGTGTCCTAATGTTTGATGTCAAACAGATTTCAACCTGAAAATAATGAAGATGGAATAAATAATATGTATCTTAGCTGGCTATAAATTGCAAATTGATATTATGTAAAATGAATTCAAGCATAGCAACGATCAGAAGCCCAGAAGTGTTGATCAGTGAAGACATGACCTTTTCATAATATATGAGGAGTCACTGTATATTCATAATATTTTTTATTGTTATGTATGAGGAACTTCTTAGATAATACAACTAAATTCACACTTAAAATTTCCCCTTCAACTTGAATCATAATTTACTTCTACTAGTTTAATTTAACTATAAGGGTGGTGAAAAAGTCAGACCGGAATCTTAGACGACTTCAGCTGTCTCCAGTGTTCATCCTCCAAGTGACAAGCATGTCCAATCCTTTGGGGACGAAAGTCAAGCATATTTTTTATCTCCTCTGGATTAGGTACCTAAAATCAATTAGTCGTAAAAATAGACTAAGTCAGGGAAACTCCAAAAGTCACAAGTAAGAGCTATAGATTAGCCCACCTCGCCACAGTGAATTGTTACATAAAGACCTTGTTCTCGAGCAAATTTCAATGCCGGCAAATAAGTGGTCCTACGGAAGTTAAGAATGGGTTAGAATAAGCATCGATTTTCAAACATGAAGAAGCATTACAACAATCAAGCCTTGGATCAGTTTGATGTACCAATCACCAATACATGGATTTCCAGAGAGGTCAATTCCAACTACCCCAAATGGCCTCATTTCCGATGCAAGCTTGACCTACAACATAGAAATGTAACATTGAAAGTCAGCACACCGCAAGCTGAAAGTTTTTGTTTTCAAATTACTTGCACATTTTATCTTACAGTTTCCATTGCTGCTTCTGCTGTCTCCCTTCTGTCAATGCTCAAGAGAAGCCTAAGATAGATTCTTTTTCTCACATGTCCAATAGGTGGTAGAGAACTAAAAAGACTCTTTGAATCTTCACAATGTGGAATGAAATCCACGTCGACGGAAGTGATTGATCTCAGACCTTTGATAACAGCTTCAACATAAGAGCGTTTGCTCATTCCCACGGAATCATTTCTCTGAACGGTGGAACCAAAAATAACATTTTCTTCGTCAGATCAATTGTCACAATCAATGGAAACCACAAGAACACCCTGAATTACCAATCTCCTTCAGTTACCTTTGGAGTAGTCCTCAACTCCAAATAGACAACATTCTCCGATGCAAAATCCTCAATAACCTGTTTTCAAGTATTATTATTATTACTACTTTCACCATTATCACTTGTAAAAAGAAAAGGCAATAAATTAAGCAAAAACAAAATTTACGTAACAACCAAGCAGCCATACTTCTTTGGTAATTCTTGAAACAGTCTTGTGATCAGTTGTGAGAATGTGGATTAGGTCAAACATCTTGAAAACTTCAGCCACGGAACGATTGTCTGTATTCACAACACCACAATTAACATCAGTGTGAGCATGAAGAAACAAAAATAAATTAAGCATAACAGAAATAGGAGTAAAATTAAAAAATTAAAAAATAAAAATAAAAAAAAGTCCACCACCAGTTATGCAAGAAGCCAAAAGAAAATCAAGGAAGCAACTGAATAGGTAGAAGTGGTGCCATATATATATATAGGTAGATATATGGTTTCACTAAGAGGTTAATAAAAAGATAATTGATGGATGGTTGTGTGAGTTGGTTGGTTTATCCAGGGATGAATTGTGGTTTAAGTTTGGAAGAGAAGGCTTAGAGAGCATGAAGTGAAACGTCAACATGAATTTGAAAATGGAAAAAGGGGCGCATTGAAAGAGAGACAGGGTGGACAATTAACGAAAGAGCAAGCATAGAAAAACAGAAAGAGAGGGACATGTTTGTTGGCGGTCTTGTCTTTTCCAGCAACCAAACAGCAGAATAAACAAGAGAGGCATACATACATTTCTTGATGATATGCTCCGCTTCGGAGATATCTATGACACCCTTTCCAATCAAACCCTCCGTGAGTTCTCTGAAAAAATAATAATAAGAATAAAATCAAGTTGAGGTTATGCATCCTGAAAAGAGAGCAAAGAAAAAAAGTAAATTGAAGTTGGATAGAAGAAGAGAAAATTACAGAAGTGTGGATTCGCGGATGGATCCATTGAGGTGAGCATGCAGTTCAACCTTTGGCATTGACAAACACCACTCCATGTCTCTTTTCTTCTTCTTTTTCTTTCTCTTTCTCTGGTTTTTGGTTTTGCTATGTTATGAATGTAACTGAAAGACAAACGGTGGGTTTGGTTGCTTATATATATGGCTCACGCAAACCAATAACTCCACGACTTTTGTTCCCAAACTCCAATCTCTATTTTCTCATGGCCTTAGCTACACCATTTTAATGTTATTTCATTTTCATTTTAATATTTTTTATTTCATTAAATAATATATATTATAAAAATGAAATTCTAGATATAATTAAAGAACAACCTTTCTGAAAATAATTTTTTAATATCTCTTTATACTATAACATAAATAACTCTCAAATATAACATAAAAAATGCTAATAAATTAAATATTTAATGTTATAATTATGAGTTTAATAAGCCCGCACCATTATACAATACAAAATAATAATTTTAATTTTTGAAACAGTTATTATAAAAATTAAAGAAAGGTAGGAAACTTGGGAAATGATGTATTTAAAAAAAAAAATAGTGAATTAGCCGTTAGTTAATTTAGTATTTGGTAATTTTGATGTAGAGAATATGAAAAACAATATGCATGAACGGTTAGTTTAGTAAATTGTGCACTATATAGTTCTTTTTAACATAAGGAAATCCGTGTTTTAAGGTTATCTCGTGTAGGACCATGATATTCTCGTGCTGAAACGTTTTGAAAGTTGCAATTTTAAATAAGGTTTTCTGATGATTTTTTCTCCTAAACATATCATTAAAAAAAAGTAAGTTATTAATATTATTTTATTTCATCTTCTTGTAATATTTAATTTTGTTGGATAGAATATTATAATTGAAAAAGGATATCTAGTTAAAAGTCAATCCTTCGTCAAATTTATGAACATTAAATATCAAAAACAATAAATATATAATTAAAATTCATACATTAAAAAATAACAACCATATACACACATGAATTGTTTATAAAAGATGTATTTTAAGTTATATAAAAAAGGATTCCCAAAAATGTTTACAAAAAAATTGTTCTAAAAGCACTTGAACTTGAGCTATTAATTTAGCATTTTTTTTCACTGGTAGTAACAGGCATGACAGCGAAAGACACTATGTACCCCATCAATCTCATATTCCAAAAAAAAATAAAACTTTGATCAACAACACAGTCAAAAACACTATGCTGCATAAAAGACTTGGTTTAATAGAGAAGAATAAAAATAAAATCTACACCCAAAAATTAAAAAACATGTAAAAGAAAGAAAAATAAGAACCACAAATGGAAGAATTAGCAGAATTTTCTCACATGAAAGTTTATGGCAGAAGGAACAGAGCAGAGTAGAGAGGCTTGGTGAGAATGAAAGCCACACCAAACAGAGCACTGCTTTTGTTGAAAGCCTTACAGAGACTCAAGGGTTTTATAGGCTGCCCGGTTATACATGTTAACCAATCAAATATTATTTTTAATATATACCAATTTTATGTAATTATTATAAAAGTTAAAACCTAACCTACACATGTGATTTACAAATTATAATTGAATGAAATAAGAAAACTGGGAAAGTGCGTATGTCTTATTTCTTCTTTAGAAGGAATGCATCTACTATTCATTCCATAATAGGCATGTATGTATTGATTGCAATTAGGATTATTAGGTATACATGCAACATTTGTTTATAAACTATTTTTAACATAAATTGAATGATTAATTTGGTAAAAAAAAGTAAATATTATTTGATTTTGTTTATATGTAGAGATACAACAAATCGGGAATGAGTAGTGTCTACACGCTTTCCTTTACTCCTCCTGTCTAAAAAATATTTGTCTTTTGCCTTTGTTATCTATTGGATATTCATAAAATATTAGGAAAACTTTTATATTTACAAGTATTCCTGGATATCAGCAAATATTTTTTATTTTATTTTCTTAATTGTAAATAAAATTATTTAAAAACAAGACTTTAAAATAAAAACTCAGATAAGAAATAATTTTAAAGTAAAATTCAAATAAAATTATACACTAAATTATTAGTACTAATAAATTTAGTGTTTCTAAAAAAAATAAATTTAAATGAATTACACTTAAAGTACAAGTTTTAAAAAATTATTTTGTTTAAAAATAACTTCTATTTGACAGGTCTGAATAATATATATAATTAAATAAAAATTAATATTTTTTTCACTAATAATTTTATTTTGATTATTGATTTTTAAAAATATTTAAATAGGATTAAATAACAATAATTATTGTGTGATAGCTATTCACAAGTTATCGATCAAACAGGTAAATAATTATGATTATTGATTTTTAAAATATTTAAATAAGATTAAATAACAATAATTATTGTGTAATAGTTATTCACAAGTTATCGATGAAACATGTAAATAATTAAAATTCACATACTGATTATCTTTCATTATCCATTAAGAATATTCATTTACTAATATTATCTATATTAGCCACATATATGATGTTTATGAAATTTTTAGCAAACTTGAATTTGATGTAAGCCAATATAACGTCAATTAATCTACATAATTAATAATTAAATTAATATTAATATTAATTATTGGTTTCTTAGGTGTTACTTTAAAAAAATAAGGAAGTTAGACATATTTTGAGGATATTATTAATCAAGGAACAGAATAATTATAAGGAAATATAGTATCATTCATAGTTCTTTGATATTCATAATATAAAAAAATGTTTTGAAATGTTTTTATTATAATTTTAAGTAAAATATTTCTTCATAATTCTTTGATTTTAATACCTTGAAAATTTGATAATAAAATGTTTAATGTACACTACTTTAAGTTTTAATATACTTTTATTTTTTATTTTTTTAAATAATTCTTAACTTCTTAATTTGGTGTCTTTGGTATGATTATTAATAAAGTTAACCGTTTAGTGGTTTAAAAATATAAGACAGTTAAACAGATTAATATTTTTAAATTAAGTTAGAAAATGCTAATAATAAATTGATTTATAGAATTAATATTTATTCATAATTCTTTAATTTTAATACCTTTAAAATTTGATAATAAAATGTTGTTTAATATACACTACTTTAAGTTTCAATATACTTTTAATTGTTTATAAAAAAAAAATTCTTAACTTCTTAAATTGGTGTCTTTGGTATAATTATTAATAAAGTTAACCGTTTAGTGGTTTAAAAATACAAGGCAATTAAAAAGATTAATATATTTTTAAACGAAGTTAGAGAATGCTAATAATAAACTGATTTATAGAATTAATATTTTAAAGATAATACAGTTTTTCATGTCATATTTAGTTAGATAATTTTATCTTTTACTAAATTAAAATATTTTATTAGTTAATGAAATACATGATGGTATAATTATTTTTTAAAAATAAAGTGCGTAACCCAATTAAAATAATCCTATAACTTCACAGTTATTTTTATAAAAATAATTTTATTTAAATTTTTTAAAATTATATTTTTAAATACAAAAGCATGGACATGCGTTTCCAGTTGTTATACACTATAGTAGTAAACGATGTATCAATAGGATGAGAGATTAACTTAATTTTTTTTTTAATTTGATTAATATTTTGATTTTAGGCTGTGCATACAAAATAACAATAAGAATTTGATAGGAAAATGTCAAAGTCTGATTCTATGTACTTTGAAAAAATCAATAATTTTTATTATTTTAAAATCAAAATAGTTTTTTTTAAGATTAATGTATTTTACAATGCTAACTATTTTAGCATAAATAAGTCTATTATTTGTGGTAAAATAACTTTTACAAAAAAACAATATTTAAAGTTTATAATTTATTTGAAGTAAAAAATAAATAAACAAATAAGAGAAGAAACAAAGAAGATAAGAAGATGCTGTTCTCTCTTTGGATTCTTTATATATGTAAGAAAAAAATAAATTTTGTATGGAGTTGTTGCATTTTTGTTTTTTCTTCAACTTGAGAAGAAAAAAAAAATAAGAAAGAAAGTTTCATTGCTAGAACTTTTAAATTTGTTATATTTCGTAAAAATAAATCTTATAATGGACGTTTATATCTTTATTTTATTTACAAACACTTTATATTGAAGACAACCAATAATATATATATATATATACACACCTTCAGGCTCTCTTTTTTCTCTTTCTTTCCTTTCATGAAAACGAACATAACTAGATTAATGGTAACTAATTATAATTAATTATATCATTTGCAGCAACATAAAAAAATAAAAAAAAAATCCACCAATGGAATGTGTCCGTCATTTTTGTGTAATATGTTGTGCTTATAAACTTTAATATATGAAACTCTATTCAAACTATGAGTTTGAATTTTCTTATAATTATTCATTTCATTCTTTCATGGTGAAATTGATAATAATTTTAAAACTAGTTGTTAACAAAACTACGAGAAAGAAGAATAAGAAAAAATGTTGCCATAAAAAAAACTTTTTCACATTGACTAGATATTTGAAATACATTAAACACTCGAAAGAAAATATATATTTTTTAATAAAAATAATATACGTTAATTATATATTAAAATACAATTGACTTTTTTCAACCTATTACGATTTATGATATATGCTAAACAAAGATTTAGTGTAAGATTTAAATTTCATTTTAAAATAAAAAAATTAAACTTATAAATAAAAAATAAATATTTTTTTATTTTATTTAAAACTCCATCTTCTTAAAAATAATTTATGAATTTTTTTAGCTTAAAGGAAATTCTACCACATTTTAATTTTAAGACAGAAGTTAAAATATTTAAGAAAGCAATGCTATCATAATGAAATTAAATATTTTTAAGTAATTACTTTTTACCGAGATCTGAATACAATTATTTTTTCCTCTTTTGAAATGATTTATTAAGATAAAATGCTGTTGGTTTAAGATTTGATTATTGCATATATTTGGTTTCTAAAAGTGTCAGAGGAAAAAATGTTCTAACGAACACCAATTGAAATAAAATTAGTTAATATTGACATGTGGATTGATTATTTATAATAGTTAGACGTAACCATATTAAAGATGTCATGGATATATTTTTAATAATTATTTGATATAATATGAAGTATATAGGGTGTTAAATAGTATTAAAAACAAAGGATATTTTAAGAGTTGTATTTTGAGACAACAAGAAGTTGATCCGAAAATTCTATTGTTATCTTCTTTGTTTGTTAATAATAAGTGTTATCAGGTTGAATATTCTTGTAGCAGTCTCTCTACTTTAAAATGACATTCAAGCATATATAATAATTATATTTATCATTCACTGTCTCTCAAAAGATAGTGAAAAAAACTCAATCAATAGTTGTTTAACTTAACTAAGAAAAATAAAAACAACCATTTTTCTTCTATGAAATTATTTTACTCAAACAATATGATAATTGCTTAATGAGAGTTGGTGGTGACATCCATGAATTATAAAACTTGTAAGCATCGTGCATATACACAAGGACACTCAAGTGATTGAAATATCGCTAAAGTTCTATTCTCTCATTTTTATCTAAGAAGTGCAATGTGTGTATATTACTTAAGTATATGTTAATTTTCAAGTGATAAATATATTATAACATTTATACGAGAAAAAAAAATAAAGCATGAACTATGACATTTAAACCAACATGGTAATTATTTGTGTTTAAATAAGAAAAAAGTTAGATAACATTTTAATGTGAAAATATGTGTATGAATTGTTTTTCATTTATTATCAGGAGAAATTTTTGATAATTTATAATTATATATCAATAGATTAATTATAATTATATAATATATATTTTGATAGAGATTTTATTTGGTATGTTTATATTTATAACTTAATATTTATTTATTATGATATATATTATATTTAAATATAGGTGGAAAAAAATAAAATTGTGCTAAAAACATATTTTAAAAGATGTGCCCGTTAACGAAAAACAAAAGTATTTTATTATAAAAAAAATGAAAGTGTTTAATTCGACATTTCATAACTTATATATTTTTGGATCGCTTAATGAGAAACAAAAGTATAAGTTTTGTGCGAATTTATATATATTTTGTAACACTTTCATAAAACATAAAACTAAGTATACATATCATTAACTATTTAAAAAAAACTTAAACAATAATATATATATATATATATATATATATATATATATATATATATATATATAT
>Ga0209700_108965_pt1 | contig 12163 bp, 8 predicted proteins | sample SiratroredBW_FD_187528 | JGI IMG/M metagenome (GOLD analysis project Ga0209700, IMG submission 187528) | Root nodule microbial communities of legume samples collected from California, USA - Siratro red BW (SPAdes) (version 2) | ecosystem: Host-associated > Plants > Roots > Nodule | place: USA...
AAAAAAAAAAAAAAAAAAGAACAAATAAGTTAGTACAAAAAACGACGAATCTAGCTGTGATAAACAGTCAGTTAACAGAGAAAACAGCAGTTATCTGAATTTTCATTTAGCTTCAATGCGTGGTGTTTTTACAATTATTGGCTAAAGTTCAACAGAACTTGGAGGGTAACAAACAAAGAAGTTAGTACAAACGTGCACTTGTTTAAAAAGCTTTAGTTCTGAAGAAAGTGGCCCCCAAACTCATTTTGGAGCAGGCAGAAAAGGGTGATATGCACATTGCCATTGTATTGCATTATTACAGGTCACGGTTATCTGTCATTCAGTTCTGCATTAAATGAAAACCAACCAACCAGTGATTACCTACCATTCGTTACTTCCATCACATCTCAGAATCTAAGGTTGAATCCCTCATCTCTATATAAAGACCCCTTCAAACATTCACAAACCACAACCTCAACTTCATTCCTTCAACTGCAACTTTCTCTTCCAACCCTTTTGAATCATGGCTAGCCATCTGATTTTGCAGGTTACCTGCGTGGTTATGGCGCTGATGGTTGGTTTTGGACAGATTATGCCCTTGGCAGAAGCAGCTATTCCATGTGGCACGGTGCAAATGACTGTGGCACCATGCATAGCGTACCTAACGGGTCCTGCTGGTGCACCGATCCCTCAACCATGCTGCAACGGGGTGAGGCGCATCAACGACCAAGCCAAGACCACCCCAGATAGACAAGCAGTGTGTTCGTGCCTTAAAAACACTGTTTTTAGGATACCTGGACTCAATGCTCCACGTCTTGTAGCCCTCCCTGCCACTTGTGGGGTCAACTTGCCCTACAAGGTCACCCCTTCCATTGATTGCACCAAGTAAGTGTTAGGAATCCAGTTATGAATATAATTTCACATTGATTTAAGATGAGAAAAATTAAACAATATATAAAAAAAAGAAAACTCATAAATTCAATGTCATCTGATTTTGGATTAAAAGTAATGTTGTTTTCTTGTGGTAGGCTAGTATAGTAAGTGATCTTTCGGATATTTTTCTCCTGGATGTTAAGATCACTCTCATGAACATTTCAGCCAAATTCTATATGTAATGCTAATCACGAAGAGAGCTTGTGTTTAAATAATTTTGTTACTTTTTATTTAGCATATAAACTGTTCATGCATATAGTATATTTATGCAGATACTAACATCAAATTCACTTTGTTCATTGTAGGGTAACTTGAGCAGCTTGCAGAAGGGTTTATCCTTGATTGCTACATATATACCTATTTCGCAATAATAAGCAACAGAGAAGCAATAAAGATGGTCTAGTTTCCTACATTATCTGGACCCCTCTTACTAGGGAGTATTTTATGCTATAGGATGATGAACTCCATCTCCACCAATGCTATGACGTTGTTGTTTGTCCAATGATATAATGGATTTTATAACTAATATATATTTACTTATATCATCCTTTATTCTTCTTTTATTTTTAGTTTTTTTGTTAAATTTACATAATATTTATTAATGGTAAAAAATGAATCGATATCACGCGTTACACTAAGAATATATTATGACTTCCATAATCAAGTAATTATCCAATAAATACTTATTTATAAGAGTAGAAATATAAGAAGGTAGAATTAAAATCAAATAAGTTTAACTTATAAATTAAAATTAAGTTATGCATTGAAAAGGTTTGATAAAAGAATTTCTACTTTTAAAAGTAACCAATTTATGATTTTAACCTAAAAAAAATTGAGTCATTTTAGTTCATTATTTTCCTTTCCTAAATCTATAAACACTTTATTTTTTTTGTTTGGCTCAAGGGTGACGCATGATTAATTTGAAGGACACTGAAACGTTGGTGAGTATGCGAAGTGCAACATCATATTATAACTCCATAATATAGATACTTCTGAACTGCATAAAGGGGTGTAAGCTATTTGCAGTAGTGTTGCATGAAAAAGATATACATGTTAAACCAATGATTGAATCAAGGGAGGAATGAATGTTAGCATCTAATGGTTTATGCAGCAAAATTCTGAGCTGTTCTTTCTTTCTAGTTATTATTGAGTATTACACAAGGAGATGCAGGATGTTGAATTGTTACTTCTTGTAACAATTTAATATTATTATATCTGCTGATAAAAAGAACTAAGAAAAATAAACAAACAGAATCTTAGTAAAAATGTTTGACTTGATGTAAAATTATATTTAATTAATATTAAGATGTTTAAATAATGAAGCTGACTTTATTGAAAGAGACAAAATTCACTTCATAATGTCCAGTAGGCATGAGAGAAAAATCTAACGGACCCAATCCAAGAGATCGAAAAGAAAAAATAGTCCGGAACGGACTTATAATTAATTAATTTTTCTTGTATCTGACCCGACATTAAAATAATATTTTAATATTATAATTTTGTAAGTGTTCGATGATTTAGGTGGGTAGTTTTTTCTAGATTATGTGATTATTCATTTTCTATATATAATTTTGGATTATGTTACATTCATTTTTATTTTTATGAAATATTATTCATTGGTGGTTAATTTTATTTTAGAGAATAAGTTCATTAATCTTGATTTGTCTAAAACATTTGATTTATCATGTTTTTTAAAAAAAAAATTCAAACTATTTTTCTGTTTAGTGTCGTTTTACAATATTGCGTAGTAGATAAATTCAAGGATCTATTTATGTTGTTAAATTTGTAATTAGAAATTTTTTAAATCATTTAAACAATATGATTGGTGATTATTGACTATGACTTATTCATTACAATTGTAACGTAGTCACGTACTTAGCAATAAAAATACTCTTTGAAAATCCTAACAATGGTTTTCCAATGCTGGAAAACAGGAGTACACAACAAGTTGATCAACGAACAACTATAACTGAAAAATGTAGGAGTTGACCCTAATGTTTCTATTTCCAAAAATTCAAAGAGAAAACCAAATGCTAGTTTAACTTCTATAATTTGGGATCACTTTGCAAGAGTTCTTGAATCTATATGTGTAATCATTGTGGTAAGCCATTTAGGTGTGATCCAAAAACACATGGAACATCTAACCTACTTAATCACATTAACAAAAATATGTCCTAATATCTATATGTTGCCATTAATGATTCCAACCAAATAATTTTCACCTTTAAATGTGGTGAGAATAGCAATATTCTTACAACCAACCAAAAGTATACTTATGTTTGTCCAAAAGTAATTGTTACTTTTGTCATTGTGGATGAATAACCATTTAGGATGGTGAAGAGTGAGGACTTCAAAAACTTGTGAAGATAATTACTTTGTTGTCCCATCAAGATTTACAATAGTTAGAGATTGTTTTTAACTATATATGGATGGAAAAGTTAGGTTAAAGGCCTTCTTTAAGTCAAATTGTATTAGAGTAGCATTCATTATTGATTGTTGGATATCAATTCAAAACTTAAACTATCTAACATTCATTGCTCATTTCATAGACAATGTTTGGAGGTATTATAAAGGGATAATCAGTTTTTCATTCAAACCTAATCATAAAAGAAAAACAATAGGTAGGAAAGTTGAAAAAGTATTAAGGAAATGAGGACTTAGAAATGTATCCAGGCTTATAATTGATAATGCATCATTTAATGATGTGGTTGTTACATATTTCTTTAAAAAATGAAAAATATGGGTGGATTAGTAATGGAAGGATAATTTTTTCTATACAAGTTGTTGTGTTTATTTACTAAACTTAGTTATAAGTGACGATTTAAAAGAATTTTACAATTAAATAATAAGTAGTAGGAATCTTGTTAGATTTTTGCAAGGTCTTCACCATAAAGATTGACAAAATTTATAGAGTGCATAAAGTTTTCAAAAGTTGATTTCAAAAAACTATTGTGTTTTGATGTTCTCACAAGGTGGAATTTCACATATATGATGTTAGATGTAACAATAAAATTTCAAGATGCATTTGAAAAGCTTGACAATGAAGTCTCTGGCTATATGAGTATTTTTTTTTTTATGAAGGTCCCCAACTACTAACTATTGGAAACATGTCCAAACATTTATTAAGTTTTTAAAAGTTTTCTATGAAGCCATTAAAGTTTTTTCTACGTCAATGCATGTGAGTAAACACATTAAGTTAACTACTATTTATTTTGCACTAACAAGACAACTATAGTAACATCCTACAATTTTTAAGCACAATATCGTAAAAAATATACAATTATTCAATAATTTGAAAATATAAAATTGTTAAAAATATATTGTTAGAGAAGATCTGAAAAATTTATACTAAGGAAGAGATATCATGGGATTAGACAAAAGACTATTAACCTACAATGAGATATATGTTGTTGGACAAAGTCAAAAACAAAGAAGGATTCAATTTCTACTTGATAAGATGATTTCAAGTCATTAGACGATACTCTAATCAAAGGTTTAATTGAAAGGTTCAAAGCCATTAGACCTATATGGCAGAGTTTGTGGAAGTATATCCATAGACGAATAGTTTGGTAAGACATCAGATGGTACAAATTGAAGCAAAACAATTGGATGAATAAGGTAACCACCACCTTGAGAAATTAGACCAATCAAATTTTTACTATTACAAAAGATGTTTTCTCTACCTTGATAGAAAATATTTAATTGTTAAGACAATCTTAGAGAATAAAGATATTATTATGTAATTAGAGAATAAAGATATTCTTATGTAATTAATACTCCTGATAAGCTTGAATATGTAGGCCCTATTTTCTATTATTGACACATCATATTTTAGTATTCATTTCTTTATTATTAAACTAAAAATTAGTTGAAAGATTGATTGAATTACAACTATATAGTTAATTACCAAATCACAAATCACCAAAATATCATAAAAGAATTTATGAGAGAAACTTGTGAAGAAAGTTCAGCTTTGAACTCTCAAACCATGAAAATGAGATAGATATGTGTTGCATTTATTTTGTATTTCTTTAAGATATTTCTATATCCCCATAAATCATAAAACTTATGATTGATCATGTTCTTTAAATAAGTCTTTGTCTTGAAATTGGTCATTATTGCCTTTAATTCCAATTGATATCTCTATTTACTCTACCTCTACCTCCTCCTCCTCTAACGTTGTTGGAATGAGTTTTGGTAGAAGCCTTTAATATTTGCTCCTTCACTACATAACTTGAACTTTTGTTCATCTTTTTCTCATACAAACCAAAGAACTTTATAGTTCATTAACGAAGAGCTTAATCTTTGGATTCTTCAATTGTCCCACACAACTTAATCAAAAATGAACTATATAACTGACATAAATAGAAAGAAAATATCAATGAGTAAGAAAGTATTATATATATAATTTATCTCTTAAAATAATCAAAGATAGCAGGGGAAAATTGTAATATTTAATTTCATTTTTTACTTTTTTTTTCACCATTCATTCCTAAGAATTTGGTTACATAACTATCGGTTTGATTTACAATTTGTGTATCATCACTGATTGTTAATTTACATAACTCTTTTAGTTTACTTTTTTTTCCTCGAAGTAATGGAAAATTTGTGAAATGAAAAGGATATATGTATACTAAAAAGTATTATTTATTTTCCCAAAACATAACAATAAAAATTATAAAAAAGAAACGGATATGAAAAAGATTATTTTTCCCTCAGTGGCAGAGCAACAAACTTGGGACTACATGTGAAATTAAAGACGATTGGTGGTGCAACTTTGGTTGATGGCCAAACAAAAGATGGATTTATGAATTAGGTTAGGTGTAATCCCCTTTAAGCAATTAATAATACATTACCCTTGAAAAAGCTCTTAAAACCCTAATGCAAAAAATGACAACGATCATAGAATACAAGATATATCATAGATGCAATTAAAAAGTATGGATTATTAAAATATAATTAACATAACTGAAGTATAACCAATTAAAATCTATAATTAAAATATAATTATAAACATGTGTTACTGCCGAATGAAAGAAAAGATAACTCTGAAAAGCTAACTCTGAAAAGCTAAAATAAGATTTCCAAAAGCAGATTCTCTGTAAAGTAATGATGCGCAATAAGTGAAAATTGTCAGAAATGGCTTTTAGAATCCAAACAATAGTTACTGTGCATTGTTTCGGCTGTTATTGATGGGAAAGTGTGCAAGATATTATTGGCTGTTGTTACATTGTAATCGATCACGTGACCAAAAATACAGTATCCAAATTAAAAATGTCTAAAATAAAAGTATATTAAAATTTATTGAAAAACTCAATAAAATATATGCGTTAAACCAAGAAGTGCTGCTTAGAAGTCTAATCCTAAAGATAGAAAAATATCAATATAAACTTGGAAACTGCATTAAAAATATCAATATAAATTTGATTTAATAACTCCTTAAATCTTTATAATTATTTAAATTTTACTTCCAGATATTTATATCAAGAAGTCATGTACTTGAGTGGTATAAATATCATGGTAAAGACTAAAAGAATAATTTTAAAATATAAGGAATAGAGATTTAAGTTTGAAGTAACGTGTAATATGGCAGAAAAAAAATGCTGCTATACAAGTAGCATAATACGCCAAATTAACACAAACCAGCATCCTTTGGAAACAACCATTTTACAATGAATCACTATTACACAGTACTTAATAAACTTTTCTCAGAATAGTGAAATGTCTAAACTAATTACTTCCTTTACAGCAAGATTTCGAAGATAAAGTAAACAATCCTATTTTCTTTTCCTCAATCTTTCAAAAGTCTATGAACAACAATCTTTCTTTTGTAGAACATGTTACATCCTTTTGGTCACCTTAGAGGGTTACTCATAAATTTACTAAAATTGTATACCATAGAATGGCAACTCTTTTCATCTACAACAAAAAATTTAGCAGCACTTAAAGTTAGTTTTTGGTCCTCTTTGAAGAAAACAATTGGCGAAGAAAACCAAACCTTCCTCTGTTTCGGGCAGAAAACTCAGTAATGGTGCCATTGCTGGTTGTGGCCACCTCAGGTTCAGTGTTAGGTGGTGGCAAAGGAGGAGATGGTGGTGAGAGAGTGAAGAGAAACGCATTGAGCATGCGGATGATCTGACTAAAACTCGGTCTCAAGTTAGGATCTTCAACCCAGCATGATTGTATCACAAAAGCAAGTTCTGGTGATATATCATCTGGAATGTTGGGCCTCTCTTGCTGCAATCTCGAATGCAAACCATTTCATGATTAGCAAAAATAGTAACAAATCAAATTTTCCCATAAAAAAGGTAGCTTTTGAAAGCCAACAAGTTAATATATTAACCTTCATGCATCAACAGCATATATGGTATGTATAAGGGAAGCATGCATGATATACATGCATGATATATCCACAGATCATAGAGAAATTTGTATCAGTTATTTCTTACTTTAAACAAATGAGATTGATGATAAGGACCTAGTGATATGGAATTTAATACCTTAAATGCAGCAGCATAAGCAGCCTGCAAATTGGACATCCCTTCAAATGGCATGCGGTTTGTTAGTAGCTCCCATAGAACAACTCCAAAGCTATATACATCAACCTTGTTGTTGTAGTGCTTTTTCTCTCCCTGACGCAAAGTCACAGTACTGTACAACTGCAAAAATTCGTGTAAGGTGTCAAAACAAAGCCTTGTCAAGAATTAGAATAATACATTCTTAATGGGAAGATTTTGGTGCCCTAGAGGGTCCTAAATATGTGCATTATCTAAACTTCTACTTATGAAAAGACCTGGTTTACACATATCATCAAGTGGACTCAATTGTTTCTCTGAGCAGATAGCAAATTCCATTTTCTATATATAGTACTTCAGGGATGATAATATTGGACGTGCACTCAATAGCATCATGTTCCAAGATAACAACATACCTCTGGTGCCATCCAACGGTAAGTTCCTGTTTCTGCAGTCATCATTTCAGTAACAGTTTCTTCTCTTGCGAGGCCAAAATCTGCAAGTTTAACAGACTTCTGGTCCGCTGTAAGCAACAGATTGTCTGCATCGTGACAATTTCAAAAACGCAGTTGAATAAGGATACACATTTTAGTGCTAGAGTCATCAATATATACTCAGATCTCAAACTATGGCATCAATGTCAAAAGCTACTACCATTTTCTCTAAGAGTCAAGTTCCAACGAAGAATTACTGGCTAAGATATGTTTTCACATGACATTAGCATTGCAACCTCCCCTTTTCTCATCATTAATTTAAGAGAATGTAGCAAAAATAATTTTGACAAAAGTAAGGCCGTACTAGGATAATCTTCTTCAGAAACACTTAGTAGAAGAAAATCAGAAAGCTGGAGAACTTAAATGAGAGAATTTCTATAAGGTTAAGTGCCAAGCTAATTTTTAACTTATGAGAGAAGTTAGATGAGAGACACTTATTTTCCCTTATTTTATATATATATTATAGTATAGCAGCAAGCTGCAGCAAACAGATTAATTTATCCACCTTGTAAGTACTACAACAACAATTTTTAGTCACACAGGGACAGTACAATCATGGAATCCATAACAAATCGCCTAGTATATAATTTATCCATTAAACATAATATGCTATATATATAAAAATACCAGGTTTCAGATCTCTGTGTATGATTCCATTGGCATGTAGACAATCCAAGGCTCGAGCAATATCAAGAGCAAAGTTGATAGCCAAATGAAGGTCTAATAGTTTAGGACGGATACTCATTAAATATTTACGCAGTGACATTCCTGGTAATAGCTCTGTAACTATTACCATAAGAGGATCCTTACATGCTCCAATAAACTGCAAAAATATAATAACGAGGAAAGAAAACATACTTAGATTGTTATCTTCCACAAGAGGAAACCATCAATTCATACTAGCATGAAGGAAAGTACAAGTAAACTATAATACTTAACATAATTGCATAGGCTTCAATAAAAACAGAACTAAAGATAATTTTGTTACAATAGAACTGACCTTAACAAGATTGTCGTGGTGGACACGAGACATCATATTAACTTCTCGAGCAAAACGATTTTCAAGGGAAGCTCTTTCTTCGGAATTGCTCCCGCGATGCAGAACTTTGATTGCAACAATTTGATCTCTATACCTGGAAAATTATTAATCTAAACCCACATAAACCATAACTCCAACTTCCAGCAAATCACTTGTTGCACACACAAACATACTGTTGAACAAGTACTCTAATAACCAGCAACAGTTAAACCATCACAATAAAGAAAAATCCAACACTCTATACAAGAGCCAGAAATCAACTGTTCTTAAGAAAAATCAAATCAATACCATGCCAATGATGTGCTTCTTGGTGTTGTGGGAACCCCAGATGTCAAATCAGTTGAAGGGGCAAACCAAACTTTGTAGGTGAAATTTGTGACAGGTAGTTATTTACTGCTTGAACCAACAAAGGCTCAGTTCTTATTTACTCAACGATAAAAGTTAAAAAGTGATTTAGCTTAACAATCAGCCACAGCAAACATTTGACTTCTTACTTAGCACTTAAGCACAACACAAAAGCAAAATACAGTAATTCCGCCAGCTAATGGGACAAAAATATACATAATGATGAAAACTAAAGTGTAGATAAGTATCCCAAGACTGTATGATCTGAAATGACTTCTTAGACAATTTTTAAAGAAAACATAACGAAATTAAGGCATGGCATACAAATTACAAAACATGATAAACACATCCAAGGCTTAGCCACTGACCTTCCTTCATAAACTTTCCCATGAGCTCCTTCACCAATCTTGGACCCAATGAAGAGTAGTTTAGGGTCAACCAATAGATTCTCATCAATTGTTAGCTGTGTGGCTGTCAATGACCCATTTTCCCTCACTGATTTGGATTCAGTGCTCCCCAACACCGATTCTTCACATTCCCTCTCTTCTCCTCCTAACTTTCCCTCTCGGAAACTCATGATGCGGCCTTAAACCATACCCGAATTCCTCATTTTAATCGTTATCCCCACAAATTTTTTTTCAAAACTCATAAAAAACAATTCTTTTAATCCAACAAGTACGGAACAAAACCAGCAGCCCCAGAATCTCCCTTTCTAAATAAACATGTCTCCATAGTAAAAATCAACCCCAATTCCACTGAGTGCTAATATTCCCTTCCCCACACCGCGTCTTCAAACTTTAACCCCCCTCATCAACAAACAACAACCAAAACTCCAAAACAAGAAAAATAAAAACACAATTTTTTTCCTTTCACATGAAGCTGAAGAAAATCAGTAACTATCTTCTTGCTTCCCCCACCCCCAAAAGTATACCATATTCCTTGTTTACGCTTCAGTGAGAAGCTGACCTGTAGGTGCAGTTCATCCAAAGAAAATAAAAAAGGTAAAAGAGAAACAAAATAAGAAGAAGAAGAAGAAGAAGAAGAAGAAGAAGAAGAAGAAACAGAAGAAAACAAAGAGAGGAAAAGAACGAAAAGCAACTTACCACAAGATGAGCTTAAAATAATAATATTTCCCAGAAAATGGCACCATAGAAAAGTGGGAGGGGGCAAGAGAGAGTTGAAAGTTGAAACCAATGAAAAGTGAAAACCACCCACTCTAACTCTCACACTCCTCAAGTTGATGCTTTTGGAAAAGACATGATGTGAATTTTCTCTCTCTAGAAGTGGGTGTGCCGAGACAAAAAGAAAGATTGGAGAGACTGGAAGAAGGAGAAGGTATTCCGACGAGAGAGAAGACTGAAAAGTGGAAGGAGAGAGAAAGTATGTGTGGTGGTGTGAGTGAGGAGAGAGAAAAAAAAGAAAAGAAAATAAAAGAGGGACCAATGGAAGAGAGACACGTGGAGGACACGGAGGAAAATTGGAAAATTTTGGCGGATGTGGCAGTTCAGATGTTAGGACATTGTCGTTGGTGGAGGATGTTTTTAGACATGCATGCTATGTCTTGTATGTACACACTTCTATATCTCCTCTGCTTAATGATTTTGCCTTGTGTCCAGATACCTTTTTTCTAAATTATTTATTAATAATTAAGAAATATATTTTAAATATAGAAAAATTACATTGAGTTAGATTCATTAGCCATCTTATATTTTTAATAAAATAATATTCATAATTTTATAATCTATATTTTATTATTTTAATAAATATCGCTTATTTTTTATAGTTTAATATGTGAAACTCAATTTTATTACTTTATTTATAAATAAATACTTTTATTTAAAAAATATTTAATTTTTTTATTTTTTTTAGGTTTTAGTTAATATTATATATTTAAAAAGATGAGTGATAATCGTTAATGAATGTTATTTATTAAAAACAAAAGTAACGTAAACGTTTATTTTCAAAATAAAAAATATATTAATGTTGTTAAATTGAAAACATACAAAAGATACAATTATCATTTAATATACACGAGGAAACTGTAATCTTTCCTTTTAAGTATTTTTCTAATGTTTTGTTTGGTAACAAAAGAGAAATAAATGAATCAAAATACAAATGCATAAAAGAAATTAAAGTAAACGTTAAAATTGTTTGATTAAGGAAAAATAATAAATAATAAATAAACATAAATAAAGAATAATACAACTAGTTTCTTAAAATGATTTCTTAAATGTATCTTGTGACGGTGTCTTTCTCTCGTTTTCTCAAAAATCTCTTTTCCTTTTCTTTAGTTTTTTTTTTCTCCATATATCATCTGTTTTAAAATCTAAATATACCCTGCAGTAGCTAAGGAGGTAAGGATTATTTCTAACCGATCAGAATCTCAAAGAGAGTAAGTTCATGTTTGCTCTAAAGATCTCTTATTCTCTATTTTTCGCTAAGTTTTTGTCATCAATATTAATGGGAACAGTTGAGAAAAGTGTTTCTCTCAACTTGATTAAGGTTATACTAAAAGTTGGTGTTATTTGGAAAACTTGTTCTAGATCCCTAAAGTCGGACTAGTGTTATTGCCTGACCGGAGAAATTGCTAGGGAATCGTTGTCTGAGGTAAGGGAAGCTAGTAACTTATTTTAGTTATTTACTTTCAAATAGAACCCTAGAATAAAAGACTCAGATATATAATTATCAGTGCTCAAGTCTTTCTTGCAGGTCTGACTGGTCCTTGAGCACTAATTGAATTTGGTTATTTATTGTGATTTGGTATAATTAATTGAACTGTTTTAAGTAATGATGTTAGAAAGAAATATGTGAGAACATTTTGGTTGTTGTTTGATGAAATTGATGTGTTATGTGTGATG
>Ga0209700_108966_pt1 | contig 12163 bp, 8 predicted proteins | sample SiratroredBW_FD_187528 | JGI IMG/M metagenome (GOLD analysis project Ga0209700, IMG submission 187528) | Root nodule microbial communities of legume samples collected from California, USA - Siratro red BW (SPAdes) (version 2) | ecosystem: Host-associated > Plants > Roots > Nodule | place: USA...
CTCCTCATCCGGTTTACAATTTTACATAATTGTAAACCAGATGAGCAGGCCATTCGGTTGTCAATTTTTTTCAAATGACAATAGGATGGCACCCCCCATCCGGTTCACAATTTCGTTATAATGTAAACCAGATGAGCAGGCCATTCGGTTGTCAGACAACTGGATGGCCTGCTCATCCGGTTTACATTATAACAAAATTGTGAACCGGATGGGGGTGCCATCCGGTTCTCATATTCATAAAAAACATCGAACCGGATGAGCACATCCGGTTCTCAGATACACAGATCGGAAAAATAACCGATTCGCCGTCGATAGCCCCCAAACCCCAAATTAACTACTCTAATCATCAATATCACTTACTAATTACAAATAAACATCACAAATTGATTACCTTATGCTTCTTTGAAGGCTGAATTCAAGATTTTGACGAACTAAAGGACGAGGACACACAAGACGATAACTAAACCAGATGCGTTGGATTATAACCAGATGAGATTCGTCTGAACCGGATGGAGGAAGAATTCGTCCGTGGCACAGCGGAGAGCTTGGAAGAATGACGGTGGTAACGATCACTGGCGGCGCACTTCGAGAGAGTTAGGTTTAGAGTTTGAGAACTGAATGAGACAGTGGCACACATATAGGGGGTGAAGGGGGTGGAGGCTAGTTCTAACTTTGCACATTTAATTGAAGGGTATAATCGACATTTCAGCTTTGGTATGGGGGTGCAGGAAGAGGGTATGGGGGTGGAGGAAGAATTCGTCCAATGTTTATTTTTCTTTATTTTCTTTTTAACCCTTATTGATATTCATACCTCATTATTTACAAAAAAGACTCGGTTCATAAACCCAACTTGATTATTTCCACACCATTTTCATAACATACCTCATTATTTGAAAAAAAAAAGATTTGGGCTCATAAACCCAACAACTTGACTATCTGCAAACTACATTTTTGTACAACACTTCTTAAAATGTATTTGGCTGAGTTTAAGATGGGGTGAATTGAACTTTAAAAGATTTTTCCAATTTAAAACACTAAAAACAGTTTTAGTGAATAGAAAACCTTTTCTGAATCTCAATGATAAAAGATTTAGGGTGCAATGGTGAAATAAATCGATCTCAGGCACAAATAAATCGATTTATTTTGCTGGCAGAGAGCAAATTTCAAACAGCATACACAACAGTTGAATTTTATGCAGCAGAAATGATTCTAAACAATATAATCCAGCAAAGACAGTATAAGGCAAATTAAATCACACAATTTAAAAGTAATATATCACACACATTCAATCACACCAAATTGCACACAAGATAAAATACAAAGAGAAATACTAATACTCAATTTACAAGTTTATGTAACTGAGATATATCAAAAACAATATCAACCAAGAATGTCAAGTCCAATGCAACTATATCAAACACAACAGTTCAGCATACTCAATATAAAGATGATCAAGACCAAAGATTCACAATCACTTCAATAGTATCACACCAGCACATCAAAGACAGTTTTACAAATCAATACAGAAATACTTATTTTGGATTTCAAAAATTAAGAAGAATTAACATTGCTACTATCAAGATCAGATTGGACAACCACTAAGATTGAAAACAGATATTGAAATTCAATTACTACAATAATAACAGTTCTACAAATTATTCAGAATTCAATTGGAACAAATCAGTTGTGATTTGGAATAAAAAACAAAGACACAATCTCTGCAGAAGAATCACAAAACAATTTACAATTTGAAGTTTTAGTATAATATCACAAAACATATTGCTTTTCAGTTTCAGAGATGTTACAGACCCTTGTGAAGGCAAAGTTATACCCAATTCAAATCACAAAAACCAGACCCAATGAGCAGTATAGTAATTTAAACCAATTACTCTTCAGATTATCAAGAATCAATTCTATTACCAATTTATTTCAATGAGCAACACAAGAACAATTTAGAATTGGAAGAGTAAGGTCAAGAATAGCAGAACACAGTCAGTTATACTGGTTCACCCTTCCTCAAGGGCTACGTGCAGTCTCCTTTGCCCCTCAAGCAAAGAAAGTTCCACTATATCAATTAATTGTTCAATTTACAATCAATCACACAATTCCTACTCCCTGTAAGAATAAAGAAATCCACTAAATTAATCAACTACTCCCTGCAGTCCCCCAATCAATTCAGCAAACACACAAGGCTATAAATCCTATAATCTAAAACAATACAAACATTCAAGTGTTTTACAGAATTACAAATAATCAACTCATATCTTGATACAAAAGGGATCAAGAATGGTTAAGAAAGACTCCCTGATTGGCACGCAGAAGAGACCTTTGCACAGTCTTGAAGAATTCTAACGGCACAGTGAATTGGTCAAGAGTGATTCTTTAACAAAAAGCCCCAATTGATTTTGATCAAGAAATTCTCAATTACCCAAAGTGTTTTTCACAGTGATCTCAGGAATTGATTCTCAATTTCTGTAATTCAGACTTACGCGCACGTTAGAAACCTTGCAGTTTTTATAAAAGAAAAAGCCCACAATTATGTTTTTCACAAATCACTTATTCCAGTTCTGCCAGGCACGAATAAATCAATTTCATGAAAACTGGAATCAATTTATTTTTGTCCAGTGCAGTGTATTTCAAACCAGTTTGCACCAAACATTAGCTAGCTCACTTTGATTAGTTTTTTAATCACTCTTAGACCATTGTGTTGGTGGACTTCTCCTCAATTATGCATAGTTTCTTTGCCAATCAAGCTCTCACTCACTCACATAGGACCAAATCCCAAATCTCCTCCAATTGCTTGCTTGCTTTGTCTTGCTTCTTTTGTCTTGTTTGGCTTCATCAAATCTTTATTCTTGTGAGAGTACTAACAACTTCCTTATTTAAAAAAATTATGGGCTAACAAACCTAAAAACTTGACTATTTACACATCCCATTTTCATACCACACCTCGTTATTTTTTAAAAAATTTGGACACATAAACCCAACAACTTGGCTATTTGCACCCACCATTTTCATACCACACCTCATTATTAAAAATGCCTGGGCTTATAAACCCAACAACTTGGCTATTTGCACACACCTCATTGCTATGTCACTCTCTTTGATGGTTTTGGATTTATTCCTTGCTCTGTATCTTGATTTTTCCCTGGAGTGCAAAAGTCTAAGTGTGGGGGAATTTGATGAGTCATTATTTTCCCTTATTTACTTGTCTTTCTGTACCTATTTGGATTAGTGATTTGTGCTTAACTACCTATTATTTTCTCAATTTCACTGTTTGGGCTTCATTTACGATTAATTTTATTTAATTTGGATTTTCTGAGCTAATTCTACTATTATTTTCAAGGTAACTTTGGAATTTTATTGGGCTTGGAAATTAATTCTGGAATTCAAGAGCAGCTGCCACATTATCAGTTCTTATTTTCAGTTTTTGTTCATTGGACCATAATTGAAATTTTTTGGACCCATTAGGTTTAGTATTGAGGGTGGACCTAGGTCTAGCCGCCTATTACAAGAGGTGAAGCGCAGATAAATCTTTATTCTCGACTTTTGGGATTCAGTTCGTTCTCTCTCTGTCTCTTTGGAAAGGCTGGTTTCGTATTTATTTTCTCTACAATTACATTCTATTTTTGTTTCAATTGAATTTCGTTCCTGTTTCAATTCTTTTTTGTGTTTAATCTTTGTTTGCTTCATTTAAATTTAATGGAAGGTTAATTTATAAGGTTATCCTTTTGATTCAGATTGCGATGAAGCTTTGATGTTGTTGTTGTGTTATTTTTGCTCTCTTCGTCTCTTAACTCTTCATCATTTTATTTTTGTGCTTATTACTTTTACTAGTTCATGCTTAATGTTTCGATTAATATGAAATTCGTGTTTTTGTTCATGCTTAATGGAGTGAATGGTTAATTTGCATAAGGAAAACTTGTGTTAATTCTCACTTATTTAATTAATTCGGGTTGGAATTAAGGTTCAACAAGTTGAGTATGAATTTATGTGTCTTGTGATAATCGGACTGGAATCTAATCAAGAGGGCAATCTAATTCGGTTGTTGATTTTTTTTATTTTATTAAATTCAATTATATCACAACCCTCCCTTTCTGTGTGTTTAATCCTTTGACAGGAAACTAGGTCCTTGGGAGACGACCTAGGAGTCACTTCCTAATACTGCATTTAACTGTATTTATTTGACCGGATACGGCTTCGATCAAATTTGACTCCGTTGTGGGGATTGCAAAAAAAAGCTATGTTGAAAACAACAAAAAGACATAATTAACGTTTCTTTTGCATATACATATATTAAATCTTACAAAAAAAATAATCTATTATATAAAATAATAGATTATATATTAATTTTCGTGCATAATCGATTATGCAAATCAATTATTCAATTATATGTTATTTTATACTTTTAATACAAATTCACTGGTTTAAAATTATAATTTTAATTTATATCAATTTATACTATTACTATATATTAGTGCGTAATCGATTATATATATATATAAATTGATTATATATATATATATTAATTTATTATGTAATATAATTATAAATAATATTTAAATGTAAAAGATAAAAATATTAAATATTATATAAATTTTATAATAAAAGTGTTAAGTAATATTATTAGTAAAATAAATATTAATAATTATTAATAATATGAATAGGTTATAATTTAATAAAAGTAAATATAGTTAAAAGTTATATAATAATACTTTTTTATTATTATAAAATAATATCCTAAGTTCCATAGTATAGGTAAACATGAGTGGAATCACACTAGAAAAAAAAAGTATGACATTTGAATGATCGATCCATCAATCAGGTTCAAAAACACATGAAGAATAACTTATCACATTTAATCCAATGATTCTCAAAACCAACCTTATTTAACATTTTTCAATGAATCCATACAACATAAATCAAGAAACCAATTACTCAAGAATAACTACAATGCCAACCACTAAAACAAATTCTACAAGATGAAAACTAAACTTATATTAGAAAGAAATTTAATCCATATCCTACACTGTCTATTGAACATATTAGGTCTAAGGCCATCTATTGCGTATACAAGGTTCTAGACAGTACATAGTTTATATACACACTGAGACCATCTACAACAATAAAATTTTGTTCAAATAATACATAGAAGATAAATATACTTAGCTTGTAGACACTGTAAAACAAATTATCTATTTAAAGAGTTATTGTTAGTAAAATTTAAATGTCTCATCTTTTTCTGACTAGTTCCAACATTTTTTCTAGCTTGTTCTCACATGAGTCAAATTCAACTTCTTCTTTTGTTTCTCTACAGTTAGCTTCTTCTCTTATTTTTCTACTTTGGGAATGTAGACTCTCTTCCCATTGTGAATATTGAGCATCCTTATCATGGTGCCCGAGAGAGGAGTCTTCTTGGTTGGATTAAGCATATCTACAACATTATTTTTGTTAAGGCTGTCCATGCTTCTTTGGGTCCTTTTTTGTTATGTTTCTTCCATTGTTCCCTTTTTAGGACGCTAGCAGGTGATCTACCTACAAACAGTCTAGAAGATGAAACAGGAGATTTTGTTTTAATTTTATGATTTTTGTTCTCATATTCTAATCCTAATTTATCATGATAACTCCTTGAATCTTTTATCAAAAGATACAAAGATTTTTCATTGATATTGAAATTGATAAGATCTTCCTTACGACAACATTTTCTTTTATCAGATCGTTTATCATTTGTTTTATTTCCATGGGTCTCTTTCCCAAACTCTCTCTAACCAGTACCAATTCCTTTACCACCTCTTTTAGATCTAGGTTTTATATTTCAAGGTTCTATTTTAGATCCTTGTTTTCCTCACATAGGTCTTTATTGGTCGTTAGGAGTTGCACATTTTTAGTTGAGAGATCATCAGACATTGCAATCTTTTTCTGCATTAATTCAATTTCCTTGAAAGCATATTTATAATTTCTTTTCAACTCTTTACAAGCATCAATGATTCTAGCATTGTTAGATATAACTTCCTGATACGCTTCTCTGACAGAGTATATGTAGAAGAAATTTAAATACTCTCAGCTAGACATGATAATCTTCTTTCTTTAAAATTTCTTCCTTTTCTTATTCTCTTTCTGCTTCTCATTTTCCTTGTCCTCAAGATCTAGACATTCTGACTTGTAGTGTCCAAACTTCTTACACTCATAATAGACAACCTTCTCCTTATGGTCTCTGTGCTTGTTTCCCATGTTTTTTAATAATCTTTTTAAACTTGTTGGCAAGAAAGAATAACTCATCACAGGTCATGTTAGAATTGTCTTATGTATCGTCTATAGATTCATAAAATTTATTAGATGTTGTCTTCTTCTCTCTGTGTGAAGCCTTTAAGGCAAGATTTTTAGTTTAATCATCTTGACATCACTCAACAAAACCTAGTCATAAATAAGAAGAATACCTACTAGTTCTTCCATGGGCATGACTTCCAAGTCCTTAAAAGCTCTTAGAGCAATTTCTTAGGCTCTCCATCCAGAGGGAAGGGTCCTAAACACTTTATCACGAATCTCATATTGAATGATAGTGGTTCTAAGAGATCGCAGACTATTAAGAATTGTTTGCAACTAGCTCCAGAAGAAGGGGTTGAATGAAACTTGAACTCTTTTTTGCAGTGGATAAAGATAGATTGTTTGACATACCATCTAATTAGATCGTCTAGTAGAATTGTCTAGACAGATCGTCTAGTAGAATTGTCTAGACAGACCGTCTAATCAAGTCAAGATGAAGTAAACAAGATAGCAAAGTAACTAGTAAGAGAAAAGAGAGAACATCACTAACCTAGGCTACATCTAGTCCCCTTAAGACAGCTACTGAAGAGCTTTCACTAACCAACACACTTGGTTACAATGAGTATTCTCACCTGACCAGGTTAAAATGAGTATTCTCACTTCTCTAGGTTAGAACGAGTATTCACACATTTGCATGTTATAATGGACATTCGTAGCTCTCCAGAGTATTACTTCTTAACCTTCCCCTGAGATTAAGAACTTTTGAGAAAACAAAGGACACTCTCAAAGAGAGCACAAAGAAAGGCCATAAGACTATAACTTCATAATATGAAGAATTACAATGGTTTACAACTCAATCCAAAAAGATTAGACGCTCTAACAGCTTGACTATGTTAGCACCAAGGCTTGCTAAGTGATTTGATGATGGTTGGGTGTGTGTGAGTGGTTTTGGTTCAAAACCATGAGTTGCATGATATATCACTCAAAGAAATCTCCATAAATTTAATTTGTTTTACCAATATATAATTGGATCTAAGATGAGGTTTAATGGATTTCGAAAAATATATTTTGAGAGTAAAGTTAATTAACTGTTTTTCATAAATCAATTTGTTGGATTTTTTCTTTGTTACAGAAAAATCAATCAATTAAATGTTTAAATCAATCCATTGAGTTTTGACTGTTTTAAACCAGTTTTTTACAAAAGGGTAGCATGCATTTCCTATTGTACCAAAGACATTTAGTTGATTCTTTTGAGAAATTCTAAGAGAGAAAAATGTGCCCTTACTGTAAGAACAAAGTCTACATTGAGTTTCAACAATCAAAACCTCAAGATCTTAATCTTGGAGCTTTGGTTTGAGTGGTTTTCGTGCTACTTTAGTTCTGCACCAGAGCTAGGTCTTCTACACTATTCTAAATATGTTTTGTAATATGTTTTGTGTAGAAAGACTACTGATTTCTTTGCTATCTTATTGTGAGTTCGGATTTCGAATTGCATAGGGTTTGTAATTTGAATTTGTGTAGTAGTGTTCTGCACTGTTCTTGGCTTATGTGGGGTGCAGGGGTTGTGTGCTGCAATGTGCAGTTGGTTTCTTACTTTGAGGAAGTGTAATTGACATATTGCATAGATGTTGTTGATAATTTTGAAAAGTTCTTTACTTTTTGGCAAAGGACTGGACGTAGCCCTTGAGGAAGGGTGAACCAGTATAAATCTTGGTGTTCTTGATCTCTCTTTTCCTCATCTTGATTGCATTTTTGTTTTGTTGCATTGTATGCTTGTTGTCTAATTTTCAACTAATTGTTCATCGCGCTCAATCAATTGCTTATAACTATTTTTGTTGTTTTGCGGCTTCATCAACTGGTTGATTCACTTACTTAATTGATTGCAGTTTGTTCTTGGTTCTTGTTTTTTATTTTCAACTGATCAGTTAATTGATATTCTGGAACCTTGCTTTCATTAAGGAATTTCAATTTATTATTTTTTGGGTTGAATTGATTGTTCATTTTGCTGTTGTTATATTATGTTTCTGGAATTGATTTATCTATCTATTCAATAGATTGTTTTCAATTCTTGAATCCAAATTGAGTGTTTCCAATTAGCTTTGCTTGTTGTGTAATTGGTTAGCTTTGCTTGTTGTGTAATTTATTAAATTGAGTGTCATCTTTAATCATTTGTTATTTCTGTTTCAGTGTATTGAATCTGGAGTGTTTTGCTGTGTGACTGATTCTCAATTAACTGTTTCTTCTGTTTATCTTATTGTTCCTGGGCAGTGTTGAATTGTATTCTTTATTCAACTGACTGCATCTGTGTCTAAATAAATTGTTATCTGTTATTTACTTATCTGAGTGCAATATTTAATTAATTGTTTTTGGATTCACTTAACATTTTCCTGACTAATTTGGATTCCTCACTAATTTCAATTTATTGCTTTTGTATCTCAATTGTGTTTTATTTCCTTTTGTAATCTTTTAGATTTCGTCTTCCTCATGGAAGGCTAAACTCCTTTGGATTGATTCTCTTGTGATTTCACAATGAATTACGAGGTTTCGGTCCAATAAAAATTTGATCTTTACATTCTCAGTAACAATTGTACTTTATTGTTGATCCTTTTCCAATCTATTTTTTTGTAAAAGTAATTATTTTTTAATGCTTGTTATGAATTCAATTGTTTTTCCTTAATTAGAGTTCTTGGTTAATTCTCTTAGCCTTAATATATTTCTTGTCCGCTTAGTTAAGAGATAAAAGAAATACATCTCATTGAGTAGATGTTTGGAGAGGAGGTGAGATATTGAATACATTAGTAGACACTTGTTTTATTAATAAGTTTCTATTGAATTTTATTGACGCTTGTTTGATTGAATTCAACTATGTGAAGAAAATTAAAGGATAATAATCTTAAGAAAACCAAGGAAGAATTTGTTGAAAGAACTTGAGAGTCAACCTAATTTCTTTATTATTTTACATCTTCTATATTAATTTCCTGCAGAACAATCCTTAAGCCCTTGTTTTAATTTACTATTATTATTAACTTTCATTGCTTGTAGATGAGTTTTGGACACTAATTCATTGGATTCACTATTGGATTGATTGGGAGATGGCTAAGGGTTAACTCTGATATCTATACTATCATCTCTTTGGTGTTAGACGGTCTAGCACTACATTAGATGGTCAACACTGGAATTCTTTTAATTTGCTTGTGAAACGACAACAATCAGATGTTGTTAGGACTAGACGATCTAGAACTAATTAGATGATCTAATGCCCATTAGACAATCTCATGATATGAGAGTCTATGAGATTTGATGATAACAAATACTATAAGTCTGGTTAAAGGATACAACAAAGCTCACTTGTGTGCAAAAATCAAGGTTAAAAGATAAGCAATCTACAGTTTTGATATGCTAAATGATCTCTATGAAGAAATATGAGCAAGACTCATTAGATGATCTCACTGTGAAAAGACTATGCAAATAAGTGTTAAATGATCTCTTGATGATCAATGTATTGAACGTTCACAAAGACTAGACGATACCATCAGGATACATTTTACATACGATCTCAACATTCAACTTGATAGACGATCCCAAAGGATAAGACTATTCAGTGGGAATTATTACTAGATAATCATAAAACACTAGACGAATCTAATAGATGTTCTCAACATCATGAACGTATCAGATGATATGGTTACTGTACACATCCTAGACGATCAAGTCTTCACTCTCACGATAGATAATCTATTGTAACAGGGAGTTTCTGAACTCAGTGCTTAAATTCTACAATAGATTTCAAATGATTCTTAAGTGTTTTCAAACGCAGTTTGATGTTATCAATTCATATAAATCAAAAAGTGTTGATTAATCTGATATAGAAAACTTTTGATTTCTGATCAAAGAATAGAGCATATCCTAATTTTGATATTAAAAGAATTTCAAAAATTTGATTTGATATAAATTAGATTTTATCTATAATTCTGATTGCCTCAAACATTTAAAAATTATACAGACTTAGAAACTTTTTGAAAAACATATTTACAGTGAAATTCTAAAATGAAAGGCCTTTAATGCATATTATTATAATCTCATATTCAATATGATTTTGATTGACTCAAGTATTTTAATGATTATTATCATTGACAATAATATTCAAATGATTTCTGAAAAATATTACAACTCTTTGAATGTGCTGAAAGATATCAAAGCAAATATTTCCATATCAAGCGTCCAATAGAAGATCAAAGAAGTATGATATTTGAGCACAAGATTATTAGATCAAGTTAAAGCTTCAGAAATCAAAGAACCAAATACAGAAAGAATTCAAAGAAATAAACAACAACAATTACACACCCAAGATGAGGAAAATCATTCTTATCAGAAGTTTCCACATAGAGTGTCTAACATGAAGAAGATGATGAATAGTACAACATTATGGAAAGTTCAAGTACACATCTATCAAAGTTTCAATATTCAATTTTTCTACAAATAAAGAAACATTTGTAAGCTTCAAATATGCGATTGAGATGCAAAGATTACATCAAACTTGAAGTTGCCTTATATAGCATCTAATGGCAGAAAAGATGAAGTGCAAAACAAAATTCAGGCAAATATCTGGTACATCAGAGCATCTAGTGAGTTGGGTTGTGTGCTAAACCTTGTAGATTCTTCACTCTGTGAAGTATACCTTGTGAGCTTTTACTCTCTTTTGAGAGTGTTTTTTTTTTCTTTATCAGACTTTGAGAGGTTAATCTCAGGGGAAGATTGGGACTGGTTTACCTGAAGAGGTGTTAAAACTCATTATTAGAGAGGTATTAGAACACGTGCCTGAAGAGGTGTAGAATACTTGTCTTGAAGTGGTGTTTGTTAGCACCGAGGCTTGCTAAGTGATTTGATGAAGTCAATACGGATCAAAGCTTGCTAAGTAGATTGCTTGAAGCCATCATGGATCTTGATGGAGTTTTGGTCAAGAACTTAGGTTGGGTGTGTGTGAGTGGGTTTTGGTTCAAAACCTTGAGTAACATATCACTCATAGTAAGCTCCATAAATTAATTTTGTTTTACAAATTAATAATTGGAACTAAAATGAGGTTTAAGAGATTTTGAAAAACATATTTTGAGAGTAAAATTAGTTAACTATTTTTCAGAAATCAATTTACTAGATTTTTTTGTGTTACAGAAAAATCAATCGATTGAATGTTTGAAAACAATCGATTGAGTTTTTGACAGATTTAAAAATCAATTTTCATAAATAAAGGCTATGTGCATTTTCTGATTTACTTAAGACATTCGATTGAAACTTTTTGAGAAATTCTAAGAGTGAAAAACGTACCCTTACTATGAGAATTTGTTCTACACGATTTACATCATTAATAACCTCAAGAACTTGAATCTTGGAGCCTTGCATTGAGTGGGTTTCGAGCATTCTTGGTTTTGCACCAGAGCTAAGTCTTCTACACTATTTTTCAACTGTTTGTAATCTGTTTTTATGTAGAAGTACCATTGGTTTCATTCTATTTTGATATCTTTTGTATTGAGAGTGGTTTGGTTGCAACTTACACAGGGTTTGTGATTTGTAATTGTTCTTTTGTTACCCATATTACATAGGGTTTGTAATTTGGGTTGTGTATGTAATATGGGTTGTGCAGTAGGGTTCTACACTGGTTTACAACTATTCTGGGGTGCAATAGGCTGTGTTGTAGGGTGCAGTGTTGACTTGCGGGGAGCGAGGGTAATTATATTGTATTGAACTGATCTTGGTGATCTTTTTAGTGGAATTCTTTACTTGTTGGCAAAGGACTGGACGTAGCCTTTAAGGAAGGGTGAACTAGTATAAATCTTGGTATTCTTAATCTCTCTTTCTCTCATCTTGATCGCCTTTCATATTTGTTGTTATATGTTCATCTAAT